>Ga0154839_1065_pt2 | contig 52330 bp, 52 predicted proteins | sample Rifle2008BG16ft_FD_116143 | JGI IMG/M metagenome (GOLD analysis project Ga0154839, IMG submission 116143) | Deltaproteobacteria bacterium RBG_16_47_11
GCGATGTCTTCATCAATGGCTGCCACTGCGGCCACTCCCTCATAAAGATACCGTACCTTTCTGACCGCCAACGGCTCCTCATCGCGGGTTTCCCTGCTCCAGCCCCATTGGAAACCACCGAAGTCTTTTCCAGTGATCACTGCTTTGACTCCGGGTAATCGTTCCGCCTGGCTTGTATCAATATTGAGGATTCGAGCATGTGGATGAGGACTCCTCTTAATTGCTCCCCATAACATATCTGCCACTTCAATGTCACCGGCATATTTTGCCTCGCCCGTCACTTTTGCTCTTGAATCGACTCGAGGAATGGGCTTTCCGATAATCGAATACTCCTCTTCTTTTAGCATCACTGTTGGCTTGCTCTTTTTCTGTCTCTTGCCTGCCATTTTCTATTCACCCCCTCTCATTTTCTCTGCTGCTATCTCCACGGCTTCAATCTGTTTAACATAACCCACATCAGCACAAAGGACACCCTGCATTGCCACTCTTACCTCCTCCCGAGTTGGATCGGGGTTCTCATCCAGCAATGCCTTGGCCATCATCACTCTTCCCGGGATGCAGAATCCACACTCAATCGCACCATGATTGATAAATGCCTCCTGAATTGGATGAAGCTCATCCCCCTTCGCCAATCCTTCAATTGTGATCACCTCATGACCGTTGGCCTGCAGGGCAAGTATCGAACAGGACCTGACCGCTTTTCCATCGAGAATGACGGTACAGACGCCACAGGTGCTTTCCAAACACCCACGCTTGGTGCCCGTTAGCTTCAAATCCTTCCTCAACACATCACTCAGTAAGGCCTTCGGTTTGACCTTCAGCTCATAAAGCATCCCGTTAACTTTTATTTTTAATTCCTTTGGTTCGCCCTTCATACCCATACCTCCCTCAGAAAGTTATTCTGTTTTTGCTATTTCAAACGCCCTTCTTGCTACACGCTTCACGAAGACCTTCACCATCTCCCTCCTATATTCTGCTGAAGCATGAACGTCAGATGGAGGGTCAGCCCCTGCTGAAGCAATTTCACCAGCTTCAGCGAGCAAATGGTTGTTGACCACCTTCCCAATCAGTCTCTTTTCCGCCTCTCTTACTCTAAGGGGAACAGAAGCAGCGTTGCTGATTACGATTCGTGCATCTTCGCAAACACCATCCTTTGGCTTCAAAGTGATGGATACTGCCGCCCCTACAATGCCCGCATCCCCTTGCATTACCATAAGCTTCTCATGGGCAACGCCAGTATGAGCCCTTGAAGTTGGTACCTGAATCTCAATGAGCATCTCGTCAGGTTCAAGGTCCACCTCTAGCATATCCTTGGAAAATCCTTCCATGGCGACAATCCTCTCCCCAGACAGACTCTTCAATTTTAATTTTGCGTCCAAGGTGATAAGAACCGGAGCAGGATCTCCTGCAGGATCCCCATGACAAAGATTCCCCCCAATGGTACCCCAGTTACGGGTCTGAATCGTGGCTAAATTCCTCTCCATTTCACTTAGGACTCTGAAGTGCTTCTGGATGAGTGCAGATTTCTCAATGGTCCGATGGGTCGTCAACGCCCCGATCCTCAAACCCTCCCTCTCATCATAGGTCATATAATCCAATGCAGTAATCCCCTTAATGTCAACCACATATTCTGGAGCAAGTAACCCCTGCCTCATGATCACCAGCGTGGACTGACCTCCAGCGATTATTTTGGCCTCCCCTTTATACTGGGAAAGTAAACATAGAGTTTCCTCAGCTGTTTTTGGTGAAAAGTATTCAAAGTCTTTCATGACTGAACCTCCTTATTTCTTAAATTAACCCAGCAGTTGCATAAAAAACGTTCCAAAAGGTAGTTGGGTGTGCTGGAAAACCTTTACAGCGGAACCTTTAAACGTTTCGCTGTTGGGTTTCCAGACAAATTACAAAGGTCACCTCAAGTTCAACGCACCATCTGGGTTGATTTATCTCAATCATCCCATACTTTTTAATCTTTCTTGAAGAGCCATGGTAAACTCTTCTTCCACTTTTTTAGCTTTGGCCTTCATGATTCTATCGCCGAACATAGCTAACTTCCCAACGATGTTCACATCGGTCTTGTAGGAAACCTCCACTTCACTCGGTGAAATCTCCTTTAAATCCACAATACTCTTTTGCACAAAATGTCCTGCTTTTGCAATATCCTCACCTTCGCCCTCGATCTCTATATGCGTGGGGGGCTCCATTTTGGTAATGATGCTCTTAAATTTGAATTTTACTGAAATGGGACCTACTTTTTGCTTGACCACACAATCATAGGTCTTTTCGTCGAGGCGTTCTATTTTCTCAGCACCAGGGATGCATGAAAGCAATGTCTCCACTTCTAACAGAGTATCCCATATTTTCTTCATGGGCGCCTTTAAACTAAATTTGCCTTCCATCAGCATTCGGGCTTCACCTCCTTAAAGCATTTTAGAAGTTGAAAACCAAATTTAATACTAAATAATGTATAAAAACAAAAATTTAAATTCAATAGTTTTTGTTGTGTCATTTATTGTTTATCCTAACCATACTCAAAGAATCTTGACAAACCAAAACCCCCGGCGTATAAGGAGATATCATTCTGCATACAGTATACAAAATTTTATACGACATGGAGGGGGCTATGCAAACTGCATTAGCAGGCCTTCGGGTCACCAAAAAGAAATCTTTACAGGAGGAAGTCTATGAATCATTAAGAAATCTATTCTTCACGGAAAATTGAAAGCCAGGCAGGGTCTCATTGAGGAGCAATTGGCCCATCAGGTGGGAATCAGCCGTACCCCTGTCAGAGAGGCTTTCCACAAGCTGGAAAGGGATGAATTAGTCACCCGACTTCCCAAAGGAGCCTTTTGCGGTAAAGGAATTTACTGAAGAGGACGTGCAGGAAATTTTTGGCATTCGAAGTGCTCTCGAAAGCTATGCGGTTTATTTGACCACCCGTCATACCCCTCCAGATAAAATCTCCATTCTTGAGAAAAAATTGAAGGAATCGGAAGATGCCTTAGAGAAGGAAGATGATGATAAGGTCGTCCAACTTCGCACTGAAATTCACGATCTCCTCTGCAAATCCTGCAGAAGCAAAAAACTGCTCGATGTGATCAATAACTTCCGTGATTATTTCTATTGGTACCGGTCTGCCCTACTCCGTAGAAAAAATGGTATCAGTTACTCCAATAAAGATCATCGGCAAATGTTGGAGGCGATGAAAAAGAAAAATCCAGAATTGGCAGAGAGGCTTGTCCGAAAGCATTTGACGAGAGGAAAGGAACTTGTTTTGAAGGAAATTGAAGAGGGAAGAATGACCAAATAAACCCTATCAGGGAAAAAGCAAAGTTCAAAATTCCAAATGCCAAATGAATGTTAATTTCCAAAACCGGGAAATTTTCCAAAATTGAGCTTCCGATTAGTTTTCACGTTTGACCCCATCGTCCAAAGCCTCACCCGGGATGAAGTCCAGGATATCATCCTCCATTCGGTAACCCCCATCAAACTCCTTTATGCTGAATTGAAAAGCTATTGAGGACCTTCTATTATACCGCTGGGCATGACGGAGGATTTCTATGATCCTACCAATGAAAATTTAGACGGAGAATTTGAAGGAAATCTCTCTGTCACCTACGCCTACGGAACACACGGTGTAGAGGTCAAAACAGATAAGAAAACCAGTCAAGTGAAGATTTTGAAATAAATTGCCTCCTATGATGTGGGCGAGGCCGCCAATTCTATGCTCTTGGAGGGTCAATCTTATGGTGGAGCGACAACGGGAGTTGGTCACGCGTTAACCAAGAGGCTCATTCCAAAAGATGGGAAAGTGATGCATCCAAAATCCTTTGACCATGAGAGGCCAAAAAAACAAGGATGTTCCCAATAGTGAAACGATTGTTGTTGATCGATGGTCCACGGTTGGTCCTACAGCCTCGCCATCGAATGCCATCTACGATATTCAATTCATAACGTTTTTGGTTTTTGCGTGCCCAGTCCTTCTAATGATTAAGCCTTTGCCCATGCGACGCTATGATGTCTTACAAACTATTGTGCAGAATTGTCATCTCTTGTGCAAATTTTTCCTGAATTGTTAGTTTTAGAGTTCTTACCTCTTTCCTCATGAATATCTATTCCTGCCCCTTCCTTAAATCTAAAACCCTAAAAATAACAAAGAGATAAAACAAAATTAGTATGGTTTATAACAATTTGGAGCATTTTGGAACAAAACTTGCGTCCCGGTAGCCTTTAGGAAGTTCTGTGTCCATATTAGGTCAACCTAGTAAGAGAACGAACAGATTTACTTAGATTTACTCATTGAGGTCAGAGGGGAGAAACAATTTGACAACTCAGAGTCTCAAGGGAAAGAAGAAAATTAATAACTTAAAGGATCGGAAAAGAATACGACTGCTCAACGCTTCAGCGATCGTTAAACCATTGGCTGCTAAACAGGCGGGGAGACGGGCGGAGGAGATAAGAGCACTAAAACAACAAATGGAGTTTGTTTTAGGTGTGACAAAAACAGGTCTAGATATCATCGACTCAGAATTTAACATACGATACATCGACCCGGAGTGGGCAAAGGCATATGGGGATCCAACAGGGAAAAAGTGCTTCGAATATTTCATGGACCGAAATGAAATATGCCCTCACTGCGGAATTCCGACCGCCCTCCAAACAAAAGCTGTCACCGTCACAGAAGAAATCTTGGTCAAAGAAGGAAATAGACCCATACAGGTGACTACCATACCATTTCAGAATGAGGAGGGGGAATGGTTGGTTGCTGAAGTCAACGTGGATATCTCGGAACGAAAGCGAGTTGAGGAAGCACTCCGGAAGGCTCATGAAGAACTGGAAATACGTGTTCAAGAACGAACCGCAGAACTGGCACGTGCAAACGAAGCCATGCAGGCGGAAATCACTGAACACAAACAAGCAAAGAAAGTTCTTCGTGATAGTGAGGAACGCTACCGAACCTTAACCGAAGCGGCCCAAGATATAATCTTCATCATCGATGCTGATGACCGTGTCCAGTACATAAATAGCTTCGGGGCCAAACAATTAGGGCGCGAGCCAAAACAAATCACCGGAAAACCGAGAAAGGATTTTTTCCCATCTGCTGTGGTCCACAGCCAAAAAATGAATTTCCAAAAAGTTTTTGAAACTGGAAAACCCTTGTATGTGGAGAATGAATCTTTTCCCACGGATCATATAATGTGGCTGAGTACCTGGTTAGTTCCTATCAGAAATGACGCTGGGGAAGTCGCCGCTGTTCTTGGCATCTCCCGTGACACGACTGAGCGCAAACGCACAGAGGAAGCGCTTAAAAGGAGTGAAGAAGCGGCGAAGCAGCTGGCGCAAGAGAATGCGATCATGGCCGAGGTTGGGCGAATTATCAGCTTAACGTTGAATATTGAAGAAGTATATGAGCGCTTTACTGAAGAAGTCCGTAAGCTCATCTCTTTTGACCGGATCGCTATTCGAACCATTAACCCCAAAGAAAACACTGTCGCTGTTGCTTACATCTCGGGGGTTGATGTAGAAAAACACCAATTGGGGGGTACCACGTCTCTATCTAATCCAGTGGCTGAAGAGTGTAAACGCACCCAGTTAGGCTTTCTCTTCCAACCCGAAAGCGTGGATGAGGCGGTAAACAGGTTTCCAAACCTTCTTCCAACTCTTAAAGCTGGACTTCGATCGATGATGTTTGTCCCTCTGATCTCGAAAGATCAGGTGATTGGGATTCTATCTTTTCAGGCCGTCAAGGCAAAGGCCTATGGCGAGAAGGATCTTAAACTTGCCGAAAGAATCGGTAATCAGATCGCCGGGGCTATAGCGAATGGTCAGCTTTTCATGCAACTCAAACGCACAGAGGAGGCACTGCGTGAGAGCGAGAGGAAATTCAGGGACCTTTATGACTATGCACCCTTAGGGTATCATGAATACGATAAGGAGGGGCGGATCACAAAAGTCAATCAAACAGATCTTGAGATGCTGGGGTACACTGCCGAAGAAATGATCGGACAGCCGATCTGGAAGCTTAATGTTGGGGAGGAAATAGTCCGTGAGCAGGTCTTAGCCAAATTGGCTGGCACCTTGCCGCCTGGTCGAAATCTTGAGCGTACTTACCGGAGAAAAGACGGGACGACTTTTCCAGTCTTGATTGAGGACCGACTGATCTTGGATGAAAAAAGGCAGATCAAGGGGATTCGTTGTACGATTCAGGATATTACCGGGATCAAACAGGCAGAGGAATCGCTGCAGAGAAGTGAGGAGAGGGCGAAGCGGATAGCTCAAGAGAACTTAGTCATGGCCGAGATTGGGCGAATCATCAGTTCAACATTGAATATCGACGATGTATACGAGCGCTTTGCTGAGAGAGTACGTAACCTCATTCCCTTCGACAGAATTGCAATCGGTCAAATCAACTTAAGAGATCATACGACCACCATTTCCTATACTACAGGACTTAATGTGACAGACCGCATGAAAGGGAATGTTATTCCCTTAGCTGCCACTCTTTCAGGGGAGGTCGTGCGCACTCGGACGGCCATGCTTATTCAGACAGAAGACCTGCAAAAAGTCAAAGATAGGTTTCCCGGGCTCTTGTTGGCTTTCCAAACTGGACTTCGATCGTTGATGGCAATTCCATTGATCTCAAAAGATCAGGTGATTAGCGTCCTCCACTTTGAGTCGGCCAAGCCTAATGTCTATGGTGAGAAGGATCTTAGACTCGCTGAAAGAATCGGTAATCAAATCGCTGGTGCCATCGCTAATGCACAGCTCTTTATGGAACGCCAGCGCACAGAGAAGGCACTACGGGAGAGCGAAGACCGCTATCGGACCCTGGCTGAATCGGCTCAGGATACCATCTTCATTATCGATCGTGAAGGTCGCTTTCAATACATGAATCACTTTGGTGCAATTCAACGTGGAAACAGTACGGAAAAGATCATTGGAAAAAAATTGTCGCAGGTTTTCTCAGCAGAAGTTGTCGAACAACAGATACACACCTTGCAACAGGTCTTTGAATCGAGCAAGCCTTTTTTCGAGGAGATCAAGATTGGAGCGGATAGGTGGGAGGATGTTCGGCTCATTCCTATCTTGGCCCAGAGCGGGAAGGTCCAGTCCGTTATGGGGATCGCCCGCGACATTACCGAGCGCAAACGGGCAGACGAAGCCCTGAGAAAAAGCGAGGAGAAATTCCAAAAACTTTTTAATGAAGCTCCGGTGGGCTACATGGAACTCGATGCCGAGGGATGTATCACACAAGTCAACCGTACAGAGCTAAACATCTTTGGTTATGCTGCTGATGAGATGATTGGGCAACCCGTATGGAAATTCATCGTAGAAGAGGAAATGGCCCGCGAAACAATAAAAGCCAAATTATCCGGCCTTTTACAATGCGGAGAAACTATTGAACGTACCTACAAACGAAAGGATGGAACAGCATTACAAGTGATGATTGAAGACGCGTTCATTCGGGACGCAGGAGGAAGGGTTATCGGTATCCATGCGACCATTCAGGACATCACAGAACGCAAACGCGCGGAGAAAGAGTTGTCTGACCTTCAAGAACAGCTTCGTCAATCGCAAAAAATAGAAGCCATCGGTCGACTGGCGGGTGGCATCGCCCATGATTTCAATAATCTTCTCACCGTTATCAAAGGCTATAGCCAACTTTCGCTTCTCGACCTTAAAGAAAATAACCCCCTGTGGGAAAACATTCAAGAGATTCAAAAAGCTACCCAACGGGCAACAGATCTAACCCGTCAACTTTTGGCCTTCAGCCGTCGTCAAATCTTAGACCCTAAAGTGCTCGATCTAAATTCCCTCTTAAGAGATACGGAAAAGATGCTACGTCGGATGATTGGGGAGGATATCGAATTGATTACCCTATTGTCCCAGGATTCAGGGAGAGTGAAAATAGATCCGAGCCAGATCGAGCAGGTGATCTTCAATTTAGCCGTGAACGCCAGAGATGCAATGCCCTCCGGCGGAAAACTTACGATCGAAACGGCCAATGTAGCATCGGATGAGCATTACGCTCATACCCATATCGGTATGATCCCAGGCCATTATGTGAGGCTGTCCGTCAGCGATACAGGGGTTGGAATGTCACGGGAGGTACAAGAAAAAGCCTTTGACCCTTTCTTTACAACAAAAGAAAAAGGCAAGGGTACCGGATTGGGTCTCTCTACGGTCTATGGAATTGTGACGCAAAGTGGCGGGAAGATCTGGGTTTATAGTGAGCCGGGACAGGGGACGACATTCAAGATCTATTTTCCGACGGTGGAAGGAGAGTTAGATACTCTGAACGGGAAAAATGAAACAGATTCCTCTCCCGGGGGGAGCGAGACAGTCCTGTTGGTGGAGGATGAGCCATCGGTACGAGACCTGGCAAATCGTCTTTTAAAACAACAGGGGTACAGGGTTTTGGAGGCAGCCAATGGTGAAGAATCGTTGCGTCTCGTCCAGGAAAATACTGGAGAAAAAATTCATCTCCTGTTGACCGATGTCGTGCTGCCCCAGATGGGTGGGAAAGAGTTAGCCGACCAGCTTAAACGTTTGAGACCCGACCTCAAAGTACTTTATACCTCGGGTTATACAGACAACGCAATTGTCCACCATGGTGTCCTTGAACCCGGTACTCACTTCTTGCAAAAACCTTTTTCACCCAAAACGCTATTACACAAAGTGAGAGAGGTATTGGACAAGTAGATCAAGATGAGGAGATTGGGAAACATTGATTTCAAACTGATTGGAGCGCGTCGATGAAAGAGATTATGACACCCCGTGAAGCAGCTGAATATTTGAGCGTCCACGTTCGAACCATCTATCGCCTGGTTAAGAATGGTGAGATCCCCGGTCGTAAGATCGGCGGAAGCTGGAGGTTCAAAAAGGACGCCTTGGATGAATGGCTTTCAATTCGAGAAACCCCCTCTTTTAACGAAAAAGGGTAAGAGATGGAAAACAGAGTCTTAGTTGTGGATGATGAAAAAGAAATCAGGGCCTTTCTCAACAAAGCCCTCAGTCGCCTGGGAGGATTTCATGTAGAGCTTGCAGAGTCAGGGGAGGAAGCCCTTCATAAATTGGAGAAAGAACCATTCGATCTCGTTTTGACAGACCTAAAAATGCCAAAGATGGATGGAATCCAATTGATCACAGAGATTGCCAAATCAAAACCTGAAACCCTTACCATCATGATGACCGGCCACGGAACTATTGATTCCGCCCTGGAAGCAATGAAACTGGGAGCCAGTGACTATATCACAAAGCCGCTCAATCTGGATGAGATGATTCTCCGCCTCCGGAAGGTGCTGGAAGAGAGGCAACGCTTCGTCAGACTTAAAGACTTCGCCGACCAATTGGAAAAGACGAATCAGGAGTTGAGAAAGATTGATTCCATGAAATCCGAATTTGTTTCAGTGGCTTCCCATGAGTTAAGAACTCCACTCGCCGCCATTAAAAATGCGGTGCAATTGATGCTGAGCGGGAAAACAGGAGAGATCAACGAGAATCAAGAAAGATTTCTTTCCATGGCAGAGAGAAATATCAATCGCCTTACCAATATTCTTAACGATCTCCTGAACCTCTCAAGGATTGAGTCGGGAAAGATTCAATTGAGGTTTGAGAATATTGAATTGAAAGACATCGTCGAATTAGCGGCATCCTCTCTCAGACCTCACGCCGATGTGAAGGCGATTCAGATCGAAGTGGAAATTCCTGAACCACTCCCGGCGATCTATGGAGATCAAGAAAAAATTGTGCAAATTCTGACGAACCTCGTTGGTAATGCAATTAAATTTACACCAGACGGAGGAAAGATCCTCATTTCAGGAAAACCCCTTTCTTATGACAAAAAGGGTGGTTATGGCAATATGGTTGCTATTTCTGTAAAAGACACCGGGATCGGAATTCCAGCGGAACATCTGAGTGCCATCTTCGAAAAATTTCATCAAGTAGAAGGCTCACTCCACCGGTCGGTAAGCGGAACGGGATTGGGCCTGGCCATCACAAAAGGATTGATAGAAGCGCATCAAGGAAAAATCTTGGTTGAAAGCGAGGTGGGAAAAGGAAGCACCTTTACCTTTACCTTACCCGTTTCACAAGGTGAGAGAAGAGACCCCCATTTCCGGTTCATCCTGGACAAGGAGTTTCATCAAGCCCAGGAAAATAACGCTCCCCTTACCCTCTTTCTCATTCAGGTGGTGGATGAAGGAGACGAAGTGAAAGAGGTCTTGCTAAGCAAATTGGAAGAAAACGTCAAGCAATGTCTTTGCAGAAAGGCAGATATTTTGCTGAGACGGGAGAAGGAAAAAATATTGGCCGCCCTCTGTGAGGCAAACCTGGAAGGAGCTCAGGTGATCCGCCAGCGGATTGAAGAGGGTATTCAAAAACATCCCCTCGAACCCGGAGGGGCATCCGTCCTTATCAAAGTGGGAACGGCAACCTACCCAGAAGAGGTCTTGTCAAAGGAAGAACTCTTCCGGCTGGCAAAAGAACGATTAGGAGGTTGAGAGATGAATTCAAAGAAAATTTTGATTGTTGATGATGAAGTCGATCTGGTGGAAACGGTCCGTTTCCCTTTGGAGATGGAGGGATACCGTGTCCTGGTCTCTTATAACGGCGAGGATGCTTTGAATCAGGCTCGTAAAGAGAACCCGGACCTGATCCTCCTGGATCTCATGCTGCCAAAACTGGACGGGTATAAAGTATGCCGGCTATTGAAGTTTGACGATAGATACAAACATATTCCCATCTTGATGCTGACCGCCAAGACTCAAGAAAAGGACAAGACGCTTGGAATGGAGACTGGGGCGAATGAGTATATCACCAAGCCCTTTGAGATGGACGATTTATTAAAAAAGGTAAAGGCGTATCTCAATAAATAAAGTGATCCTATTTCGGATTGCGGATTTCGGAATGCTGAATGAAGAACATAAAATCAAAAACTGAACAAATGTGAGAAAAAAAGCAAATATGGACAAGATAGATTTGAAAGAAAGAACAAAACGTTTTGCATTGATGGTCATTAACATAGTGGAAATGTTGCCCAAAGGGAGGACAATCGATGTTCTGAGCAGACAGTTACTGAGATCAGGAACTTCAGTTGGAGCCAATTATAGAGCTGCTTGCAGGGCAAAATCGACCGCAGATTTTATATCAAAGATGGGAATTGTTGAAGAAGAGGCTGACGAGACGATCTATTGGATGGAACTCATTATTGAAGCTGGTTTTTCTCGTAAGGATGGATTGAATTCTTTATTAGATGAAGCGAATCAAATTTTAGCCATAACAGTTTCTTCAATCAAGACAGCAAGAAAAGGCAAGAATTGAGTAGTTATTCCGCAATCCGCAATCCGAAATAAAGTAAGGGAAAAGGAGATGCCGACCTTTAAGTATCGAGTGCGGGACAGATTAGGGAAAGCGATGACCGGGACGATCGAGGCCCCTACGATCGAGGTGGCGGGAAATCATCTCCACCAAACCGGATATCTTCCTATCGCCATTGAAGAGGAGTCGACCTCCGTTTCCATCAATCTGTCAGACTTTTGGAAACGATTTCAAAAGGTGAAGCCGGAAGAAATCATTGTCTTCAGCCAGCAGCTCTCCACGTTATATAAAGCAGGATTACCATTGCTTTCGGGATTAAAGGGCTTGAGAGAGCAGACATTGAATCAAAGGTTTAAAGAAATACTGGAGGAGATCGGTCTCCAGGTTGAAGGAGGAAATACACTTTTCGGGGCGATGTCCAAATATCCGGACGCCTTTTCTGTGGTTTATCTCAATATGATCCGCGCCGGTGAAACTTCAGGGAGGCTGGGGGAATCGCTCGATCGCTTTGTTACCCTTGCAGACCGGGAATTGAGAACCCAGCAGAGGGTGAAGGAGACAACCCGTTATCCGAAGATCGTCATCTTTTCAGTGATCATCGCATTTGTCGTCTTGCTTGCTTTTGTTATACCAAGGTTTGCTCAGGTATTCGCTCAATTTAATACGCCCCTACCCTTGCCGACCCGAATGATGATCGGGGTCAATAATGTCTTTCAGAATTATTGGTATCTTATCCTACCCGTATTTCTGCTCGCCCCGATCCTGCTGAAGCGCTATATCCAGACAGAAAAAGGGCGGGTCTTCTGGGATAGGCTCAAAACGAGAATCCCTGGACTCGGCCGTCTTTTTATCATCGCTGCCCTGTCTCGATTTGCCCATACTTTTGTCATGTTAAACAAGAGTGGTATTCCTATTTTACAGACCCTTGAGATCACCTCTACCACCATCAACAATGTTATCCTTTCTCAATCGATCGAGGAAATCAGCCGGAAGATTAGAGAAGGAAGAAGTTTGGCGGATGCGATGAGGGAGAGTGGAAGGTTCACCCCCCTCGTTATCCAGATGGTCGGGGTGGGAGAAACGACAGGAACATTAGATGAGATGTTGATAAGAATAACGGAATATTATGATATCGAGCTGGAAAATGCGATTAAAAAGATGACCACCTATATTGAACCTGCTTTAACATTATTTATGGGAGTCGTCGTTCTGTTTTTGGCATTGGCCGTGTTTCTGCCGTGGTGGAACATGGCCAAAGTGTTCAAATAAACCCAGGAGGAAAGATGTTCAGGAAAATGCAAACTGACTTTGTGGCTACAAGCTTGAAGTTGCTCCGATTGTTATTAGCTGTAACCATTTGGTCGTGCCATGTCTTGGTAGCCCCGGCCTTCAGGTTATGCCATGGTTCGGGAGCCGAACCCCGCCCACAGGGAGGGGCTTCAGAACCTGAATTCTTAAACCCAAAAACGAGATCCCGAAACAAGTTCGGGATGACAAAAAGAGCAGAAACGAAGAGTCATGTCATGCTGAACTTGTTTCAGCATCTGGTTTGCCTTTTTTCTGCTTTCAGTAGACGCACCTTTCATCCCCATCCACAGGACGGGGTTTTCAGACGCGGTCTTAATGGACCTTCAAACCCTCGAACCCTCGAACCCTTGAACCCTTCGGGGTTCACCCTAATCGAACTCATCGCGGTCATGATTGTCGTCGGAATTTTGGCTGCTACGGTGTTACCCCGAATTGATTTCGGCGCCACCTCTTCCAGGGCCTCGGCGGACGGAGCGGCTTATATGATTGCATCCGATATTCGATATGCCCAGGAATTTGCCATGGCCAATCGGATTTCAAAGAGTATCGTTTTTACGAATGGTTCTTCTACATACACATTCAATCCAACGAGTACAGGGATGGATCCGTCAGGCCAACTTCAGTCCATCGGAGCAACAATCGGCACAACAGTGACCTTCACCTTTAACTCACTGGGAGAACCGACAGCGGGCGGAGGCAATACCGTTACAGTTTCCAGAGATGGACAGTCGAGAACGATCACTGTGTTGCAATATACCGGAAAGGTAAGCTATTGATTGCGGATTTCGGAATGCGGATTGCGGAATAAAATTATTAAAAATCTCCCCTCGCCCCTCTTTTGCAAAGAGGGGTAATTCCTCCCTTTAGCAAAGGGAGGTTAGGAGGGATTTTCAAAAGGATGTCGTCACATTGATTAGACTCTTAATAACCCTATTTAAAATTAGGACTGCAAGGAAACATAAAACAATGAATAAACATTCCGCATTCCGCAATCCGCATTCCGCAATCGGTAGAAAAGGCTTTACACTCATCGAAATTATTGTCCTGGTCGTCCTGGCGGGTATCATCATTCCTGTGATTGTCGTCCCCTTTGCAACAGGGATTAGAGGGAGCGGAAAGCCGGAGGTGGTGACAACGGCAATGTATCTCGCCCATCAGAAGATGGAGGAATTAATGAAATTTGATTATAGCCGGGCTCCTGATTTAACTCCCGGTACATATACGTTGCCGGCTCCACCTATTTCCGGCTACACGTGGCAATGGGTGATTTCCTATCTAAACGATAGTTTTGGTGCTTCAGGGGCAGATGTTGGCTATAAAATGATTCAGGTTACTGTAACAGACCCACAAAGCAGTACTTATAAGGTCTATTCAGTAGTCACGAATTTTCCGTAGAAAGGTCAAAGGAGGGGCTAAAACTGAGGATTATGAATTTTAGATTTTGGAATCTTAACTCTGATCTCAAGTTATTTCGGAATCCGGAGTCCCCCCCTCCCCAACCCTCCCCCTCCAGGGGGGAGGGTGGGGGAGGGGGTGCGGTAATCCGCAATCCGAAATCCGCATTCGAGAAGGGTTTTACCTTAATTGAAATTATCGTTGTGATTGTCATCTTATCCATCGTCTCGGCTATTACTATTAAGTTCCTGTTCGATAGCCTGAGAATCTATACCATGACAGTCAAACAAAAGACGCTCTTCGACGAAGGGAAATTGGCCTTGGAGAGGATGTGCAGAGATATCAGGGATGCAAGAACCATTTCAGATCCGGCAGCAGGGGGATCGGGCAGCATGATCCGATTTAGAAGAACCAATAATACTGCCCCGAGTCAGGATGTTGCCGATGAGTGGATTAGATTCCAATTGGCCGTCCAACCAGATGGAACATATACTTTGCAAAAGGTTAAAAATGATACTGGACCTCCAACCGCTGATTTAGCCAGCAACGTTCGTAATAATTTAACTGATTTTACTGTGACACGAGACGCAGGGAATGAAATCCAACTTTATTTAAAACTCAGTCTTACAACCGGTGAAAATGTGACCTTGCAAACCAAGGTCTATCCTAAGAATCTATCGGAGGATCTAACCTCCACCTATAAAAATTTCAGGATACAGGATTCTTCAGGCAATTTTGCCTCTTGGCAGGAGGTGCGAAGTCCTTGAAAAAAATCGCTTTGATAAATCAATTTAGCCTTTTGAGAAAAGAAATGATCCGATTCTTGGAAAGGCTTGTCATTCCTGCGGATGCAGAACCTGCCCCGCAATTGATGCGGGGAATCCAGGATTCCTCTACTGGTTCCCTGTTTCCACAGGCACAAGCCTGGATTCCCGTTTTCACGGGAATGACAACTTGGGTAAAGCGACAAAAGAATCTTTTCAAAGAGCTAAAAGGCTTGTCATTCCTGCGGATGCAGGAATCCAGGTCTTATTCACTGGCTTTGAAGAATTCAAAAGGCATTTCCGTTCTCTTTCTGGTTATTGCCATGCTATTAATGGTCACGATTGGTTATGTTTTCTCTTATTTGATTCCGGCGAAGCAAAAATCCGTCAGATTCGCGATCTATTCTACTCAGGCCTTCTATATCGCCCAATCCGGAGTGGAATTTGGGATTCGTTATTGTTCAGATCAAGGTTGGAGAGGTGCAACGGATAGCGGTACCTATGATCTCACTCGCTTGACCGGCGTTTCACGGCCCTTGGGGAACGGAACTTTTACCATCAATTACGACCAACCATCAAATATTTTAACCTCCACTGGGCAGATTACTGGTTCCACCGAAAATAGGGTTGTTAGGGTCTCCAGCTTCAGCGATTTTCTCAGATTAGTCTTTACTATTCCGGCACCGGCTTGGACCACGGGTACTCGAAGAGCCCGATTCTATATCATAAATGTAAGAGTACCTAATGTCACTCTTCGCTCTTTTTCTGCCTCCTGGACAGCACAAAATAACAGAACGCTCCAAAGAATTTATTTTGATGGAACTGGAGGTGGGGATCTGAGATATAACGAAGATTATGTAAATGGTAGTCCAGCCGTCAATTTTAACGACAACGGTAACAGCTACACAATTTCTCCAACTCCGCCCAATCCCTCAACCAGTGTATATATTTACTGGAGTCAGAATTTGGGAACGAACAGTCATATTACCATCACTTTTTATACAGGTACTTTAGGCACAGGAGCGGCTTACACCTTTGATCTTGATTCGGCAGGAAATGGATTGTAACTTTGCTAATTTGAGTTTAGAGAATACTTGTAGCGTTGGCATTTATTGCCGACGACAGCGATGCCAGTAAATGGACTCGCTACGAAACCAGAAGGAACATTTACTATGGCTACAGAAACGATTGGTTTAGACATTGGTTCTCACTCGATCAAATTGATCGGTCTTAAGATGACTTCCAAGGGACCTCATCTAACCTGTTTGGGGATAAAGGAAATTCCTCCTGACAGCGACAAAGAAGATGTGAACACTTTTTCTGAAATCCTCAAGGTTCTTGTTCAGGAAGTGGGTCTTACAACGAAAAAAGTGAATCTGACTGTTTCAGGTTCGGGGGTTCAGATCAAGCGAATCTCCGTTCCTTCACTCCCCAAGGCCGAATTGAAAGAAGCCGTTCGCTGGGAGATGAAAGATCATCTCCCCTTCGCTGTTGAAACAGCCGAAATTGATTTCTATATCCTGAATGAGTATGTGGAAGATAATGTCAAGAGATTGGACCTGATGGTGGTAGCTTGCCCGAAACACCTGATCGACCGAACTCTCTCCATCGCCGAGAGGGCCGGACTTCAACCGATTCATCTCGATGTAGCTGCCTTTGCCCTCTGGAACACTCTGTTGGTTTGGAATCAACTTAGAAAGGAAGAGACTGTTGCTTTGATTGAACTGGGGGCAGAAAAAACAGGCATCTACCTCTTTAAAGATGGAATTTTGCAATTCGGTCGGGAAGTCTCTCCTGCTGGAGCTGACATTACCAGAGCGATTATGGAAGGAATAGGTTCTAAGGGAGAGCCCGAGGCCACTTATGAGCGAGCGGAGGAGATAAAGCAAGAGATGGGAATCCCATCAGAACCTTCTCAGGAAGCCCTTCGACCCATCGATAAACTCAGGGCTCAGGATGCCTTTCAGCAGACCAAGAATACTTATTTATCCAAGATATCCTTCCTCGTCAGACCTGTGCTAGAGAGACTATCAGCAGAGATAGGACGGTCTCTGGACTACTACAGAAGCCAATTTAATGAGGAGCGGATTGACAGACTCCTTCTGACTGGCGGGGGTGCCAATTTAAAGAATATTGTCTCTCATCTCGCCAGTGACCTTCGACTGCCTGTAGAGCTTTTTAATCCACTAAGCAAGGTCTTTCTTGACTCAAAAAAGGTTGACACTCAATTTCTCGATCAGATAGGTTCCCTCTTCACGATTGCGGCAGGATTGGCACTCCCTGAGTCCAAACGAATCGAACTGCTTCCTGCCAAAGAACCATTCTTAGCTAAAGTCCAAGTAGTGAAATCGATTCCTGTCCTGGCCCCTGGGATCGCATTGCTCGTCTTCTTGGGAATCGCCTTAACCATGAACGGGCAGGTGAACACCATACAAAAAGAAATAGATACGAAGAGGGCGAAGATGGCGAATCTAGATGCCCTTCAGACAAAACTCAAAACATTAAAAGAAAAAGATATTCAACTCAAAGAGAAGCTTTCTCAATTCCCATCCTCAATGATTGTCCCCGTCCCCTACCGAGACATATTGAGAGAAGTCAGTCAAATTGTGCCGGACAATATCACCTTGACGCTTCTCTCGGTTCAAAGCAAAGGGAAACCTCTACGAAAAGGGGATCAACCCCCAAAACCCCAGGAAGGAGAATCCCAAAAAGACGTAGGGAGGGAACTTCATATTACTGGTGTTGCTTTCGGCAGCGATACTCGCTGTCTTACAGCGTTGGCCGAGATCATCGGCCGTCTCGAGAGAACGTCCTTATTCAATAATGTAAAACTGGTTTCAGCCGATGAGGACAAACTCTATACTCAACCGGGGGCGGAATTTGGGATTGTCTGTGATGTCAATCTCGATAATCCCCCCTCTTCACTCGGTCATCCCTCCATTCCCCCTTTTACAAGGGGGAAAGAAGGGGGGATTGTTAAAGAGGGGTTGGGGACATTAGGGAAGGAAAAACGATAAACTATGGTGCTAAAAAGCAGAGAAAAGATATTAATCATTTTGGCCGTCGTTGCTATTGCTTTTTGGGTTTTTGCCACCTTTTACTACACTCCACAGAATCGCAAGATTAAGGCCCTGAAGGTAGAGCTCAAGGCAGCTGATCTAAAATTGGACGAATCCCTGCTGATGAGGAAAGGAGTAGAAACGTTAGAGGCTGAAGTCCTTCGTCAGGAGGAAGCGCTAAAGAGACTGAGTGAACGAACCCTAAGAGGCCAAGAATTCAGAACCTTTTTGAGGCACTTAGCGAGAGAGAGCGACTCCCCTCAGATGAAGGTCGTCTCCCTGACCCCCCAGGAGGAAAACATTTCTTCTCCTGAGGGGAAGAAGGGAGGTTCCACTTCTCAATACAGAAAGGTTGTTGTTCAGTTGGTTCTGCACTCAACGTATGCGAAACTAAGGACTTACTTAAAGGGGATTGAGGAACTTCCTTTTCTCATCAATGTGGAGAATATCCAGATAGAAAAGAACGGAGAGGGACAACCTCTTCTAAAGGTCAGCATCGGGTTAGGTATGTACGTTGCTTCACTATAGTAAGCCCCGATCGCCCTCCTAAAATCCCCCCCACCCCCCTTTTGTAAAGGGGGGGTTATTAAAGGGGGATGGGAGGTTTTAGGAGAAGTTTCAATGAAGTGGTATCAAGGAATAATTTTCTCAAAAGCGTCCTTAGGGTCATTACCTCATTCCTTGTCTTTGCGAGCCCGAAGGGCGTGGCAATCTCGTTTTTTCGCGGGATTGCTTCGTCGCCCTGCTCCTCGCAATGACAACCCATTTATTCTGTTCCCATCAGTTATGACCTGTATTCCAACTTTTATTTTAATTGGGATCATGCTGCTGGGTCCATTGGGAACTCATGGCCAATCTACAGACAGGAAAATGCTCCCTCAAGAAAGTGGAAGGGATCCATTTCTCCTCCCCCCAGGGGTCCATCTCCTCTCCAAGATCGGCACGGCTTTAGGCACGAGGGGAGGTTCTTCAGGAATGGATAACAGACCCAACGAAAATTTTATGAAGGTTAACGCTATTTTAATCAGCGACCATGCTCGATTGGCATTGATCGATCGTCATATTGTGACGGTAGGAGATTCGATTCGTGGTGAAAAGGTTTTGGAAATTACAACGGACCGAGTCACATTGGGAAAAGGAGATCAAAAGAGAACGCTTCTTTTATCTCAGAGTCCAGTTTTATTTACTGTCGAGGAAATTAAAGGAGAAAAAAAATGAGAATAAAAATCTTCTTTGCTATCTTTCTCATTCTATTATCGGTCCTGGGGTGCGCCACTGCCCCGAATAAGGAACGGGCAAAGTTACCTTCTCAAAAGGTGGAGGCCCCCAAACTCCAACCTCCACCTGAGGAAAAATTAAAGGAGCTGGTGATTCCCCAAATGGAGGAGGCGAAAAAAGTTCCCGACAGACTCTTCTCCATCTACGCCAGAGATTCAAACATCCAGGATGTTCTTCTGGCCTTCTCAAAGGACAGCGAACTCAACATTGTCATCGATCCTGATCTGAATGGGAAGGTAACGATTGATTTGAAACGGGTGACTTTAAAAGAGGCTCTGGGTGCCATTCTCTCTCCTTTGGGTTGGACCTATGCCATCGATGGGAAATTTATTAAGATATTAAGACCTCAGATGGAGACCCGTCTCTTCACGCTTAATTATATCGCCACCAAACGAACTGGAAAGAGGGAGGTCTATGCGAGTACCAGCACGGGCGGAGGTCTGCAGACCAGTACTCTTCCGGGGCAGCAGACCGCTCTTAGCCCCGGGGGTGCCAGGACCGGATATACTGATCTGATCAGTGTTGATGAGATGGACCTATGGAAAGAAATTCAGAAAGGATTGGAAGCCTTGATTTTTGGAACCGTCGGGGAGAAGGAGAAAGAGGTCTCTTCTGAGAAAGAAAAGACGAACTGGACGAAGGTGGATGAGAGAGGAAAAAGGTTGATCATCAACAAATCCACGGGGTCAATCATGGTCACTGACTTTCCTCTCAATCTGAATAAGATCGCCTCCTATCTCGAGACCGTCGAGGGAAGTTCCCAGAGACAAGTTACCATCCAGGCAAAGATTATGGAGGTCATCCTCTCCGATGATCACAAAGAAGGGATTAACTGGAAAGTCATCGAAGGGCTTCCTCGTTCCATTAACGTCGCTTGGGGACTTACGAATAAAGCAAAAACGACAGGATATCCTGGAACCGCTGCGGGCTATCTCCTTGGAGATAGTGCCACAGGATCAACCATTAATACCCCTGGGATTCTTAAAATCGCGCCTTACGGAGGCATTTTGGCGCTCGGTGCGGCAGGGACAGAGGTGGCCCTTTCGGATATTATGCAGGCGATTGCAGAACAGGGAGATGTAAAGGTTCTGTCCAGTCCGACGATCTCCACCCTCAATAATCAGAAGGCCATTATCCGGGTCGGAAATCAGGATGTTTTCTTCATTACCGGAGCGGTGGCCACCCAGACGACGGTAACTCAGATCATTCAGCCCATGACCATCGATATTGGCATCCTCCTGGATGTCACCCCCCAAATTGCTGAGGATGGCACGATCATTATGAACATCCACCCCAGTATCACTGATAAGACAGGGGAGAAAACGACTCCAGATGGAAAGTCCACTTTTCCCCTCCTGAGCGTAAGAGAGACGGATACGACGGTGAGGGTGAGAGACGGCCAGACGATTATCATTGCCGGCCTGATGCAGGAGAAGACTATTGAGAATTACACCGGTGTCCCCGTCTTACATTCCATCCCCCTCCTAGGGGGGTTGTTCCGATACAGGACCGGGACGAAGACAATTTCAGAGCTGGTGATCATGATCACCCCCACCCTTCAAGTAGGTAAGAAAGTGGAGGATTTTACGAGTAAATGAAATTCTAAATTCGAAGCACGGGCGAAGCATCCCGCAGGGATCAATTCGAAACAAGCACGAATCTCCAAAATGCCGATGACCGAAAAGGAAAGTTTACAATTTGGAAAATTTGAATTTTGAATTTGTTTCGCCTGCCTGCGCGAAGCCGCTACGGCGAAGGCAGGGATTTCGAAATTCGGATTTCGGATTTGAGGAGAATGAGATGTATCAAGAATTTCATGGCCTAAGCGAAAAACCCTTTGCCTTAACCCCTGACCCCCAGTTTCTCTTCTTAAGCGAGAGCCATCGGACGGCTATCGAATCTCTTCTCTATGGAATCCAGCAGAGGGAAGGATTTATGGTCATTACCGGAGATATTGGGACTGGGAAAACGACCATTTCCCGGACTCTCTTAGAGAGATTAGATAAAAATGTGAAGACAGCGGTCATCTTCAATTCCTTCCTCACCGAGGAAGAGTTGCTAGAATCGATCCTCCTCGATTTCGGAATTCCTTCAAAGGGAAGAACAAAAAAAGAGCGGATCGATGCCCTGAATAAATTACTTATCTATTTGTCGTCTCATGGAAAGAATGCTGTCCTGATCATCGATGAGGCCCAGAATTTATCTATTCCTGTCCTGGAACAGATTCGCATGCTTTCCAATCTGGAGACAGAAAAGGAAAAATTGCTCCAGATCATACTTCTTGGTCAATTAGAATTGGATCAAAAACTCCGATCCGGCGAATTGGAACAATTGAACCAACGAATTGCCATCCGCCATCACCTCGTGCCACTCACTCGGACAGAAATGGAGTCTTATATCTATCAACGTCTGATGGTAGCGGGTTCTCAGGGAAGCATTACCTTTTCAAGACCGGCTCTCCACGGGATCTACAAATTTTCAAAAGGGACTCCCAGGCTGATTAATCTCCTCTGTGATCGAGCACTCTTGGGCGGCTTTGTCGAGCAAACCCACCATATCGAGAAAGAAATCATCAAGAAGGCGAAGGATAGCCTCTTGGGAGAGGAAACCCCAAGACCATCTCATTCCTTCTCTTTACCCCAGCGCCTAGCCCTATTGCGTTTCGCACTCTTGACCACCTTCATCTTCTTATTGACGGCCATAGCCATCATCAACCAAAATTATTTATCCCCGGTTCAACATGCTAAGAATTTTATTTGGGGGAGAATTCAAAACATCTATTTTCAGGTTCCCGGTACTATTCCTCCTTCGGTCTCGGCCTTTCCGTTGAATAAGGAACCGGTTCAACATTCTGCAAAAAACGAGGCCCAAAAGGATTCAGAAAAGGAATCCCAGGAGGTTTCAAAATGAGCCTGATCATCGATGCTCTCAAAAAGACGCAACAGCTTCGATTGAATGTGTCCGAAGGCTCTCCTTTCTTAAGGTATCCATCCCAGAACAGGAAAAGGGGAAGGAATTCCAAAAAGCAATGGATTATAACCGGTGCTGGTCTCATTAGCTTCTGTATCCTTTTGTTCGCTTTTTTGAGACCTGCTTCTTCACCTTTAGTCACCCAAACCAATGGAGCCATTGTTCCCATAGAGAAAAAGCCTTTTATCCCTGTGGCAGAGAAGATATCTCCAGAACCTCCTCAGGAAGTGTTGAGCTTGCCGAAAGCTGAAGCGCCCTTGCTTGCCCGGAAAGCCCCAACTCTTGTTGGTTCGGGGCAGGCTCTAAACCCCGCTAATTCAGAGGTGGCAGGCATTCAGAGGCTCCCGAACGTCGGGGCAGCTTTCAGTGAACCCCCTTCTCGCCTCGTAGGGGAGAAGGTGCCATCTGCAACCAAATCATCTCTCCCCAAGCAAGCTCCAAACGAAAAGAGAGCGGGATCACGGGTCAAGCAGGCTCCCCCTCCTCTTCCTCCGGCGACTCAGAAGGAAGAAGCTCCCCCTAAGTCTATCGTAGTGGAACAGGAGGGAGAAAAGAACCACACATTGGCTTCGGATGTCCTCACCCATTTCAATTCGGGGGTGACTTTCTATAACCAGAAAGAATTTTCTAAAGCGATTCAGGCCTACCAGAAGGTGATTGAGCTGGATCCGACTTATGTCGAGGCCTATAACAATCTGGGGATCATCTACCAAACGCTGGGGGATACGAAGAACGCCTTTGGTGCCTATCAGAAGGCAACGGAGATCAATCCGAGGTATGAGAAGGGCTATAACAATCTTGGGCTCCTCTTTTTGCTCGAAGGCCGTTATGAAGAAGCGCTGGAGGTTTTTCGAAAGGCCTTAGCTATCAACGCCAATCATATCGAAAGTCATATCAACCTCGGAATCCTTCTTAAGAAAAAAGGCCAGTGGGAGAACGCGATCGAATCTTATCAGAAGGCTCTCGCCATCGACCCACTTCACAGGGAAACTCATTACAATATGGCACTGCTCTATGAACAATTGGAAAACTGGGATTTGGCGATCAGCCATTTTCAACAATTTATCCAACTCTCCTCAAAGTCTTATCCGGAATTGGTCTTGAGGGTGCAAAGGCATTTAAATGCTCTAATGAAGGCAAGGGGAAACAAATAGATTTTGCATGTATGAATCTGAGAATTTTCTTCTAACACTGATTGGCAGGTCTTGTCATTCCCGCCCCGTATCAAGTACGGGGTAAACTCCGGCGGGAATCCAGTAAGAGTCTCAAGTCGAAAAACATAGATTCCTGGATTCCTGCTGGAGTTTACCCCGTTGACGAACGGGGCAGGAATGACGGAAAAAGGTAATGCTAAAGTTTCAAAATATCTTTGGCAAGAGTTTATCTGGTGTTTGATTATTGGTAATTGGTGTTTGGAGGTATCCTATGGTTGAAGAGAAAAAAAGTTTTGGCGATTTTCTGGCAGGATTGGGAGTACTCACCGCCGATCAATTAAGAAAGGTCACCCAGGAGCAGAAACAGAGAGGGGAGCGTTTGGAACAGGCCGTCGTCCGGTTGGGTTACGCCAAAGAAGAACTGATCCTTCAGTGCTTGGCCGATTACTTTAATCTCCCCTATGTCGATTTGGACACCTACCTGATTGATGAAAAGATCGTAAAAACCATCCCAGAAGAGGTAGCGCGGCGTCACACATTAATCCCTCTCTTCAAAATTGGAAGTGCCTTGACGGTCGCCATGACCAATCCCCTCAATCTCCTTGCATTGGATGAGGTGAGGAACCGGGTGAAGACCGATGTGGAGATATCTATCAGTACTGAGAAGAAAATCAAGAAGGCGATTGAACAGCACTATGGAGCCGCGGGGACGAACCTTGAAAACACCCTCCAGCAATTTATGAAAGGGAACAAGGCCGGGTCGCCCCCAGAACCTTCAGACTATAAAAAGACCCATGATCTCATTGTGAAAGACCTTCCCACCGGCCCAGTGGAAGATGCCTCGGCTGCCCGGATGCTCGATCTGGTCATGATTCAAGCCATCCGAGATCGTGCCAGTGATATCCACTTCGAACCTGATGAAAAGGGTCTGCGGGCCCGGTTCCGAATCGATGGGTTCTTATATGAATCTCTCAACCTTCCTAAACAAATTCATCCCGCCCTCACCTCAAGAATCAAGATCTTGGCTGAAATGGATATTGCGGAAACCAGGCTTCCTCAAGATGGAAACTTCAATGTCAAACTTGAGAAAAGTGGCTTTGAAATCAGGGTCTCAACTTTTCCGACGATCTATGGCGAAAATGTGGTGCTTCGAATTCTTGACCAGACCAGTCCACTTTTCAAATTGGAAGAACTCGGGTTTTCCGAAGAGGTGCTCAACCAATTCAAGCAACTGGTCCGAAAAACAAGCGGGATCATCCTGGTCACGGGTCCCACGGGAAGTGGGAAAACAACCACCCTCTATGCCCTCCTGAATATGATTAATTCAAAGGACAAAAATATTATCACCATTGAAGACCCTGTAGAGTACCGGTTGCCTTTGATTAGGCAGACACAGATCAACCCCAAAGCAGGAATTACCTTTGCTACGGGGTTGAGATCTATTCTACGTCAAGACCCTGACATCATTATGATCGGAGAGATCAGGGATTTGGAGACCTCGGAAATTGCCATGCAGGCAGCCCTGACAGGCCACCTGGTATTAAGTACTCTCCATACAAACGATGCCCCAGAGGCCATTTCTCGACTGGTGGATATCGGCGTGGAATCCTACCTCATCTCTTCGTCTGTCATTGGAGTCCTTGCTCAGCGTCTGGTTCGAACCATTTGCCCGGATTGCAAAGCCCCTTATCAGATTGACCCCAAGACCATGAGTGGCCTCGGGGAGACCATCTCAAACATGAAAGGCCCCTTAACCCTTTATCGAGGAAAGGGCTGCAAAAATTGTAAGCAGTCTGGATACTGGGGAAGGTCAGGGATTTATGAATTCCTCTTAGTCAATGAGGAAATTAAAAAACTTATTTCTGAAAGAGCTTCCACCCAGGTGATTCGAGAGGTGGCGAAGAAAACGGTTGGGATGGTTCCTCTGAGAGGGGATGGTTTGAGAAAGGTCCTGAAAGGAATCACCACGCTCGATGAGGTCGATCGAGTCGCTTACTGACGAAGATTGCGAATTGCAGATTGAAAAATTTGAAATCCTAAATTTGGGATTAGGATGTCCCACTTCTCGATGAACTCTTCTGCCGAACGACCCATCCTATCCCAAGACAACCCAAAATTCCCAGAATGGTCACTCCGGCGCCCAGCTTAAAACTTATCGGATCGTAAACAAACTCTACCTGGTGTGTGCCGGAATTTAAGGATATTGCTCTGAATGCATAATCAGCCCTATATATCCTTGTTTCTTTCCCATCCACGAAAGCCTTCCACCCTGGATAGTACGTATCGCTCAATACCAAGAGGCTATCTTCCGCAACCTCCACCTGAAGGACTAATCTATTATTGCTCTCTGACATGATTTGGACCTTCTGGGGGAGCCCACTGAGTGGCTCCCCTACGTTTAATCCCCCTAACCCCCCTTGGGTAAAGGTCGCCGACGCGCCATAGCCGCTTTGGCGACGTCGCGGGGGCGTGGGGGGATTTGTCCACTTGGGATCTTCTTCAAGCAGCACCTCCCTGCCAGGACGAAAATCCTTGCTCGTCATTCTCGAAAGCATGGCCCCCGAATCCATGACCCTAAAGTCTTTTACAAGCCATGCTCTCGGGAGAGGTCTGCGATTTTTGTACAATTTAATGGTATTCTCCTTAAGAAGATCTTCCCTTTTCCCTTGAAGGTTCTCAAGCCTTGCATAAATAAGCTCAAATTTGTTGTTCTCCTCAAGAGGAGTAACCGAAGTAATATATTTCACACCGTAAAGGTCAATAAGATGAGTTGCTGAAATAGATGGGGTATTGGTAAATGCCTTGTAGAGATCATCCGCTCGCTTTACTCGAATCACATCGATTCCCCAGATGTCATGCAACCGAAAAAGCAGGTTCATCGTAGGAAGACTTTTCTCTTTCAGAATATTCAGAGAAGTGGGATCTTCAATGATAATGGTAGTATCCTGTGAAATGGTTTTGGCTGTCGAAAAAAGTCTGAAAAAATCCCTGTCTGAAGAAATCGTCTCCAATGCCTTGGTCTTTCGGAAATAGTCTTCTGTTTTCTCCTTTCCGTAGAAACCCATATTCCCAAAGAGGTCTGTCATTAAAAAGACGAGCAACAAAACCTTCACCCAACCTTTCCATCTCACCTCATAACCCACTCTCAGCAAGAGAAAGAAAAGGGCAAGGTAGAAAAGGAATCTTTGTGCGTGATGAAGGTTCACAGCAAGGATATTGAAGTCAGGAGAATCGATCCCCTTTAGTTTCAGAAAATGTTCCACTTGTTGATGCCCAAGGGCAGAGAACAGGAGAACGGAACCAAATACCAGTGAAAAGACGAGGATAAGGCGTTTCAACCTTTTCTTCTCATTGCCTTTTGAAAGTTCTGATAATCTCTGGAATCCCAGACCTGCTGTGATGGAGAGGACAAGAATAAAAATGTAGAGAAATTTGGCAGGATATCGGATCCCATTAAAAAACGGGACATACTTAAAGACAAAGGGGTATAAAGGATTATATTTTCCCAGAGATAAAAAAAGTGAAAAGAGTATTAAAGCGAGATAGAGCCTCCGGCCCCTCCCGAAGATGAGAAAAATGGCACTGAGGATAAAGGGAAGTCCTCCTGCATAAAGAGTTTTGAACCAGCATTGGGATACCCAATATTTTTTCATGTCCAAAAAATAACCATAGGCATCTGGGAGAAAAAATAAAAGAACATCTTTAGGCGCAAAACTCCATGTCGTCGCTTCCTGATAGGACATTCCACTTCCCCTTATGGAGTGATGAAACAATTCAAGGAAAGGAAGTAATTGAATGGCTGAAAGAGATAAGAATAGAATGGATACAATAAAGAGACTTCTTATTCGTTTCCAATAAACAGGGAAGATATAAAGGAATTTGTAGCGTCGGGGTTTATCCCCGACGAACTCAATGGTGGGGGATGGCGAGAAAATCACCATGATTAAGAGAACAAAAAAATTGCCATAGACAATTTCAATTCCACCTCCTAAGAAAGAGAAAGTGACGAATATAGCAGTGAAGACTTCGTTCCTAAACCCGGGTTTTAGGATTGCTCTTCTGAAAAACATCAAGATTAAAGGGGTCCAAACACTCGAAAGAAGAATGGTCAAGAGGCTGTGGACAGAGAGGAGGTATCCACTGAGCATAAATATCAAGCCTGAGATAAGAGAGCCGGTTGGATTGACTTTCAAGTCTCTAAGGAAGGAATAAGTGAACAGTCCACCCATAAAAAAATGGAGAACGATAATGGTATTAAAGGCTATGTCGAAGGGAAGAAGAAAGAATAGACTGTTGAAGGGATAAACGACAGCATGCTGAGGGTTAGCAAAGAAAGGATGGCCCGAGAATTGAAAGGGATTCCACAAAGGAAAATTGCCATGTTTGATGCTTTCTACCCAGAAGAATCTTGGAGGGATAAAATAAGGACCTAAATCCCTTTCCGCCAGGAGGTATTTTCCACCAAGGAGGTCGTAAAAAAAGAAAAGGGAGGCAAAAAAAAGGGCCAAACCAGCCAAAAAATTAGTTGGTTTGACCCATTCTATTTTTTTCTTGATTTTATCTGTCACAAATGGTTAATGTCTCTCTTCACAACGTTACCATGTAGCAAAGGTACCTGCGCCAGCGGTGATGGACCCATAGGTAGTAGGAGCTTGCGGTGTCGGAGTAAGGGTGAAGGTATAGACATAACCTCCCGCCGTCATCGTAAAATTGTCAGCATCAGAAGCAAATATAAAACCTCTCAATTCACCCATTCCCGTCGCCCCAGCAATAACTCCCATGGTGTAAGTTGCCGTGGTGGCGCCCACAATACGCTGACCAAATAATAGAGCGTTCGAACTCCTCAAAGCTCCCAATACTCCTCTTGCCGTCCCGTCAGCAGCCTGCCGCGTCATATCAAGATACCTGGGAATGGCGACAGCGGCAAGAATACCAATGATCACGATGACAACAATCAATTCAACTAATGTAAAACCTTTTTCATTTCTTGGCATCTGTTGTACCCCAGTCCTTAGCTCTTAATTACCATGTCGCGTGACCCGATTCACCGATTCCCCCGACCGTGGTGGGTACATTCGGTGCAGTAAGGAGCGTAAAAGTATAAGTATTTCCGCTAATCACTGCCGTAACCGAATCAGCAGCAGCTGCTCCCATGGTTACACCTTGGATTTGAGCTGAACCCACGATAACACCCATAGTGTAAGCTCCGTTAGTGCCTCCAATTATTCTCTGTGCAAACAAGAGGCTGTTTGCACTTCTGAGCGCCCCTAATACCCCCCTGGCTGTTCCATTGGCAGCATCCGTTGTCAAGTCTATATAGCTCGGAATCGCCACTGCCGCCAAAATTCCAATAATCACGATGACTACAATCAGCTCAATCAATGTGAAGCCCTTCTGGTTTTTAAGCATTTTGTCTCCTCCTTTTGAGATTTCAATAGATTTTGCTTGAATTTACAAGCTTTAATACCAACCTGATAATCTCTTGTCAAGCAAAATAGTATTTCAGCAATATCTATGCCACTTTTGATAAGATTTTTTAAGCTTATTTAATTAATAAATTATAATAATTTTAGATAGTTAGAGTAATGTTCATAATTCATTCGCAAAGCAGGAAAAGATTCCTATTCTGAAGGCGAACAATTTTTGTCCAATACGCAAAAATTGGTCCCTTTCTCATTGCTCATCGGCTGGGAGGTTCTCCCCTCACTTTAATTAATTCGGCTACGATGCTGACCGCAATCTCTTCGGGAGTTTCGGAGTTGATGTCAATTCCAATGGGCGCATGGACCCGACCCAATGTCTCTTTAGCGATTCCCTTCTTCATCAAACTTTGGTAAAGGGTTCCAATCTTCTTCTTCGAACCGATCATGCCAATATAGCGGGCCTTGGATTCGACTGCCTGTTCGAGTACAATACCATCGTAAAGATGCCCCCGAGTAACAATGACAATATAAGATGAATCACCAATGTTAAGTCGGTCGAAACACTTCTCAAATTCTGAAACGATGACCTCGTCCGCCTCTGGAAAACGCTCTCGATTGGCAAAAATCTCCCGGTCATCGATGATGACCACCTTGAAATGGACTTTCTTTGCAAGGGGGGCCACCTGCTCAGAAACATGCCCTCCTCCAAAGACATATACAGTGGGTTCAGAAAAAACGGGCTCCAACAGTATCTCCATCTTTCTATTTTCAGAGCTTAAGACCAAGACCTTTGGCTTTTTCTCTCTTAAGACATCCTCACCTTCACCCAAAATCCTCTTCTCCAATTCTGCTCCACCCAATAAAGAACCGACCTTTTCTCCAGAGGTTTTTATCAAAACCTTTGAACTTTCCCCTTTGGGGAAATCACCATCCAGCAAGACCAGCGTGGCAAGGATCGCGAATCCCCCTCGCTGTCTCATCCTCATTGCCTCTTGATAGATGCTCAAAAAATCTTCTCTAAGGGGTTCCAAAAAGATATCAATATTCCCTCCGCAGACCAGCCCACCCTCTGCCAATTGCTCAGATGTCAGCTCAAAATGGAGAATCCTTCCCTCCCGTTTCTCAATGACTTTTTGAGCCTCCTGCCAAACCTCTGCCTCAACGCACCCTCCTCCAATGGAGCCCAAGGAGGTACCATCTTCCTTGATCAAATATTTCGCACCCACAGCTCGTGGGGCAGAGCCCACCCGGCTGATGAGCGTAGCAAGTACACATCTTTCCTTTCTCTCAAGGGCTTTTATAATTTCAGAATAAATATCTTCCATCGCCTCTTCTCCCCACCGTGAAATATCATAGCCTCATAAATTGCTATCATCGTGAGCTTGTCGAAGGATCATAACCTTTCGATTTTGAATACTCAATCAATTTATCCCAATCTCCATTCATTAGTGTTTCTTTTTTCTCCTTGTCCATCCTTTTATTTGTCTTTCTCTCAAAAACGCATCTTTGCCTTTGCCTCATTCCTAACCTTTCACAAGTGTGCAGCTCTTACGGTCTCTTCTCTTTGGATACCGGCTTCTTCTCCGTGTGGGGCGCCTTGGTTTCTACATCCTTTGAACGGGCAAGAGGGAGGAGCCAAAGTTCACAAAAGACCGGATCAGCCCATAGCTCCACTTCAGGCGCAAAATCTCCCACTAAGGCGGAGAAGGAGGGCAAATTGTTATAGGCATTAAAATTCGATGAGAGTTCTTTCAAAGATTTATAAAGTTTGATGGAGGCAACGAGATGGGCGGGTTTCTCTCTCAACAATTTAATTTGTTGAATACCCACTTCAATCGACTCCCCGTCTTCCTCCAGCTTAGAAATCCAAAACTTCCCCTCCTGATATCGAACATCCGCCTCCCCTGTTTGAAGGGCCTGTACCAATTTTGTGCGAATCCCTTGACCTTGTTTCAGCACTTCCTCCAATTGATTGAGCAATTCTGTTTTCTCTTTTTTGGAAAGTTCGATGGTCTTGGATGAGGCCTTTGATAAAAAATACTGCAGCGTATAATCTTCTGCCCTCCCCAAAGAGGCCAGCCCAAAAAATAAAACGAGTCCTGCCAAAAAAATCTTTCGATATCCCATTCTATGCCCCCCGGCTCTCTCAGCATCTCCCCACTCTAAGGGGAGGGGATGAAGTGGAGGAGACCTCTAATCTTGTCACCCCCACCCCGGCCCTCCCCCATCAGAGACTGTGTCGTAATCATGATGGAGGGTAGATACGGGCGGAACAGACAGTCAGGCTCCTCAGATTTAGAATGCGGTCATTTAGAGTTATGGGTAATCGACCTTCTTGCAAATGCAATCTTTTCATGGGCTTGCAACCCGGTAGCTGACCGATAAAAGGTTTCCGCTCTAAAGCTTCGTCACCTGACCGCCTGTTCCGTCTTGCAACCGAAGTGGTCTCTCGTTAATTATGACACAGTCTGTCAAGAAGGAGGGGGTCATTGTTATCATTTCCATTGTAATAGGACGGAGTATCTTTCATGATGGATTCCTATGGGAAAATCACCTCTGCTACTGGGGACTCACTTTTTAACTGTCCCAAAACGATTCTTTCCATCTGCCGGTGCTTTTTGTCAAGAATTTTGTGTGCGATGCTCTTTGCCTTTGCTATTCCATTTGGAATATCCACTTTGTTAAGAAAAGCAACGACCCTCGACGAAGATGGAGTCCCTTTAAAGATGCCTTGGGGATGAGTCACCAAGATTGCCATGGCCTCATCCGTCAGCCTTTCACCCATGGGAACTCCAGTTATCTTTGAAACCCTTTCTGGCTGAAAAACGTTTTCCTCGCTTAATTTCATCTCCAACCCGTCTACCCCCAAAATGGCCACGACTAATGTCGTACTTGTCGGAATGACAGGTTCATTCTCCCTCGGAGCTTTAACGGATCGACCGGCTGCACCATCGGCTTCTATAATGACCGCATCAATTCCGTGTGAATGGCAAAGTTCATCTACCAGATTTGGAGACACTCCTTTCAATTTCCCAGATTCAAGTCTCTCACGAGCAATCGTGATATGATCATATTGATCGAGATGGCCTCTCACAAAATCCTTGATTCTCTTTTCGTCTAAATCAACAAAAAGAGAACCTGTTTCCCCTGAAGCAGGTTCTAATATCTTCGTCGTTGTCGTTGTGACCACCTTCTTTCCTTGGAGGGACAACTCTTTGGCGAGGCGAAACATCAGTGTCGTCTTTCCCCCTGCTCCGACTAAACTGATCACTTCCCTTGCCTTGAGGCCCAAAGCTTCGGTCAGAGAACCAACCCGTCCTTCCTCTTTTTGGGTTTTCTTCATAAACCTCTTAACGATGGAGTGAAGTACCCCGCAGCAGAGCTGCGGGGCATCTAATTCCCCAAAAAACTTTCCTCCCTCTTGATGGGGGAGGATTAAGGTGGGGGTGATGATAAGACCATTTCCCCCTCACCCTAACCCTCTCCCGCCAGGGGAGAGGGTATAATACCATTCATCCCCCCAGCAGAGCTGGGGGGTATTCTGGCATATTTTGATAAATGATCTTTTGATCCATATGAATTCGGCTCATATCGCAGAGGAGAGAAAGCATAGCGTTTGAATCCCAAATCACAAATTCCAAATCCCAAATAAACTCCAAACTCCAATTTCAAATGACCAAACAGATTTTGTATCGAATTTTGGTGATTGGGATTTGTTTGATATTTGGCCTGCCTGCGCGAAGCCGCTTCGGCGGAGGCAGGTGCTTGGAATTTGGTGCTTCTCCTTTCGCTATGCTCTTTGCTTTATGCTGACTTACTTATTAAACCTGTATAAAATCGCTTCCAGCACTCCTCCACCAATGGCCCTGGCCTTATCTGAGATGGTAAAGCAGGACTGTTTTTTGCCCCTCGGATCGATGTCGCCTACCTTCATCCCTTTCTTTACTTCTACCCCTTCTCGAAGAAGTCCTCTCACGATGCCGCTGATTTTGGCGATAATTAGAAAATCGTCTGCCACCGCCACCACCGCCCCTTCGTTGATTCTATCTCCTATTGACTTTTGCGGATGGAAAATCCCCTTCTTCATGGTCCGAAGGAGCCTCTCAATCGTATATCCACCGATCTCACCGGGAATGCCTGTATCAGGTTCTGCTGTTCCACTCAGGATCATCTTGCCCAAACCATGCCCTCGGTTCGTTTCGACCACGATATGGACATTTTCCCCTGCGGTAAAGCCGGGACCAAGACCAATGACGAAAGGTGCATCATTGATCTGAGTTCCCAAATTCTTTTTGGCCATGATGGCGTCAACCAGGACATCGGGTTTCAAAAACTTTCTCGTCTTCTTCCCATCAGGATCTACAAGAATTGGGATGTCGCCTTTCTTCCACAAGGATTCTATTTTCTCTGGCTTGGAAATGAATTTCGCCCGAACTCCTTCCACCTCTTTCTCGCCCTCATAGATCGCTTCGCTGAAAGTTACTTCTCTTCTCACGGCAAGGGGATGGGAAATCTCGGTCATGCATATTTTGAAATGGGACCGGTGAAGGCGGTGAGCAACCCCACTGGCTACCTCCCCGCCCCCTCGGATTAAAACAATGAGTTCATCCATCCCTTTTTCTTGTTTCATCTGAATCCTCTTTTTCTTTCGCTCCCTCTTAACACTTACCCTTTCCACTTTTCAAATCTGGCGCAGTGAGGGGTGGTGGGTTATAAGCTGGCCAAGTATCCACATCCTTTACGACCCCTATTGACTTCACAGGAACCACTCGTACCTCTTCAGGATGGCTCTCAATAATGGATCTCCCCCCCATATCCCCTTTCAAATTCAACAACTCCTTTTTAAACCTTCTATGAAAAATAACGGGGTGGCCCCTTCTGCCTCGAAAAGAAGGAACGATGATCCTCCCTTTTCCCTGATCGAAAGTGCGGATTAACGCGTTGATTGTACTCGTTTTGAGAAGAGGCTGATCCCCCAAAGCGATGAGAATCCCATGACAATGAGGATGGATTTCCTGAAGACCTCTCCGGATAGAGGCACTCATGCCCATTTTGGAAAGAGGATTGATGACAATTCTTACTTTTCGTCCCTGAAATAGATTTCTTACCCCCTTATTTCGAATGCTGAGGACGACGACTAACTCCTGCACTTCGGATCTCAATAGAGTTTGGAAACAATGCTCTAACATGGTCTTTCTTCCCCAGGGAAGCGATAATTTATCACCCCCCATTCTTTTTGATTCGCCTGCTCCGAGAAGAACGGCAGAAATCCTTGACATTTTCCCTTTTCGATGAAACTTCGACCGACAAGTGTCTCGTACGGCCCACCCTCTGGGGAAGGTAACAGCACACGATATTCTCTGATGTTATAATTCCCGGAAACCTCACCTCCTAGTGTAGTGTCTCTAACATTTCTTTACAATGATGATGAGAGTCGTCATTCCCGCGAAAGCGGGAATCCAGATCGAAAACACTGGATTCCGGATCAAGTCCGGAATGACAAAATGTGTAAAGTTTTTTCTGAGACAGTACACTAGCTGAAGGGTTTCATTAATTTAATCTGTCTTCTCAGTTTCTGTCAAGGTTTCAACGCGGAATATCTTTCATTTCCTGGTCAACAGGGTTGGTTCCTCCTCAATGCTTTTGCCATGTGGACGGCCTCTTCAATCGAGTGGGCAACGGGGATCTGGTTGAGCTGAAAGCCTTCGACGAACATAAGGAATTTTCCCACGTGGGGGACATAGGCAATCATGGGCTTGCCTGTTTGCCGGTAAATCTGACTTAAGCGGGCACCTAAGTCTGAAGTGATCCCTGGAACATAGGGAAGAAGAAGGATCAAGAGACAGTCAACCACTTCCTTTCTGCTCAAAAAGCTTCCCGCAGCAACAAAATCGTCATCCACGGCACTCCCAGTAAGATCAATCGGATTGTTCAAGGAAGCGATCGCCTGGATGCGCGGAGAAATCCTTTTCTTGATTTCGATTTGATCCTCTTCCTTCAAGGTGGGCACCGAAAGTCCATGAGAGAGACAGGCGTCCACGGCCAAGGCACCATGCCCACCACTACCGGTGATGATCCCAATATTTCCTGCGATTGGATTCTGATAACAACAAAGCGCTTCACAGAAAGGAATCAATTCGAATTCATCTTTAGCTTCCACCACCCCATATTGAGCGAGGGCTGAAGAAAACACCTCATAGTCGCCCGCCATGGATGCAGTATGGCTTGACACCGCTTGGCCCCCTCTCGAAGTCTTCCCAGCTTTTAGAACGACGACAGGCTTTTGGCATTGCCCGGCCCTCAGGACGAACTTTCTGCCTTCTTTTTCTCCGAATCCCTCGATATAGAAGGCAATCACCTTGGTTTCAGGATCCTCAGCAAAATAATCCAGAAGTTCATTTTCTCCGATCAAGGCTTTGTTCCCGATGCTCACCGCCATGGATAGACCCACCCCCTCCCCCGTTAACTTGATAATATGATCTACCAAGATCCCCCCACTTTGACTGACCAAAGTGACCTTGCCCCTTTCCGGTCTTACGATTCGCTCACTGGGAATGAAAAAGGTATCGACATAAGGTGGAGAATAGATCCCCAAGCAATTAGGTCCGATAAACGGAAAATCCGCTTCTTTGGCAATCGACACAACTTGGTTCTGTAAGTCTCTATTTCCCATTTCGGCAAATCCCCCGGAAATTAACACTGCGCCTCCTGCTCCAGCGTGGATACAATCGTTGAGTATCTTTGGAACCTCCCCCGCCCGCGTCGCGATCACGGCCAAATCAACCTTTTCGGGAATATCCGAAACATTCGCATAGACCTTTTCTCCCTGGTAGAACCCTCCCCGGACATTGACCGGAAAAACCTTCGCTTGTAATCGAAGATTGTTCTTATTATAGATGACATTGGCAGGATGCTTTTCATTGGTCAGCGAAACCCCGACAACAGCCAGGGTTTTTGGATGAAATAGGGATTTTAGGTTCACTGTCTCCTCCTTCCAGAAGATAAAAGAGAACAACTGAATTATACACCCGTTTGCCAGGATATGGAATTTTGAATTTTGTATCTGAAATTCGCAGATAAAACTTCTTGGATAATGTACAACGGTCTATCGGTGAGGAAGATTGCGCCCGGGGGTCAGCGATTTTCGGCTAAAAGGAAAAGCAGAGACCCTCAAGAGGGGAATATTTGTAACGATGTCGTCTGTTATCTTCAGACCCTGCCTATGAAGCTACCTGATCCTCGGTATGTCGCAAAGATTAAAGCCGAAGAGATCTACAATCTTCGTATGGGCAAATAGAAAATCCCCGCACCCCCTTTTACAGAAAGGGGAGTGGGGGATTAATTATTTTACACCTCTTCGAGCATCGTTGTAAAGAGATCGTGATGTTCTTCTTCGTCTTCAAGGATCTCTTTGAACATAAAAGCCGTCGTAACATCCCCTTCTTTTTGAGCCAGTTCAATGATCCCCTTATACATCTCGATCGCCTCTACCTCTGCCTTTGTGTCGAGCTCGAGGAACTCTTTCATGCTCTCACCCACCTGAATCGGCGAAGGTTTGGTGGTCGGAGTTCCTCCAAGATACCAAAGTCTTTCAGCAATCTTCTCAGCATGCTTCATCTCCGCAATCGCCGTTTCTTGGAATTTGTCTTGGACAGCGACGCCCTTTACCCCCACCACCTGCACATGCTGCCACATGTATTGGATGCTCACTTGAATCTCCCTGGCGATAGCGTCATTCAACATTCCTCTTAATTTGTCACTCACTTTGGTGACCGGTTTCAACGAAACTGCCATATTCTTTACCTCCTTGTGGGATTTGATTCTTATCAATTTTTTATACCACTAGAAGATGTAGAAAACAAGCTAATTTTTCGTCATCTGAAGGGACAACAAAAAAACCGTCTTGTAAAAGAAATTCCAAAATGTTAGAAAAAACTAAGCCATGAAAGGACGTTCGTGATGATTGTTAAGACCTATTGTGCCAGGATGGATCATGGGGGTTGTGGGATTCTGGCCCATGTTGAGAATGGAAAGATTACGAAGATCGAGGGAGACCCTGATTCACCCATAAACAGAGGAACCCTCTGTGCGAAAGGAATAGCTCAGATAGAAAGGCTGAACCACCCTGACCGCCTCCTTTACCCAATGAAAAGAATAGGTGAAAAGGGAGAAGGAAAATGGAAGCGTATCTCCTGGAACGAGGCTCTGGATACCATTGCGGGAAAAATTAGAGAAACGATTGAAAAAGAAAGTCAGAAAGCCATCTCTTTTGCCCAAGGAACTCCAAAAGGTCTTGAACTCTTTTTAATGCTCCGACTGGCGAATATTCTCAATATCCCGAATATTTCCACGCCCGGGAATATCTGCCACATGCCAAGGGAGACCGCGTCCAACCTCACCTGTGGTTTTTTTCCAATCGCGGATTACAGTGGGCTTCCTGCTTGCGTCATCGTTTGGGGGAGTAATCTCTTTCAGACCAACGAAGAGGGAATCATCGGCTCCCAACTGAAAGGAGCCCTTGATCATGGGGCAAAACTGATTGTCATCGACCCGAGAAAAACAGGAATGGCTTCCAGGGCAGACCTTTGGCTCCAGCCTAGGCCTGGAAGTGATTTGGCCCTCGCCTTGGGAATGCTAAAGGTGATCGTGGATGAAGTCCTTTATGAAAAGACCTTCGTAGAAAATTGGACCAAGGGTTTTACCGAATTCGTGGGTCACCTTCATCAATATCCTCTCGATCGAGTTTCAGAGATCACCTGGGTCCCAAAAGAACAAATTGTCAAGGCATCTCACCTCTTTTCTCACGCAAAACCAGCTTGCATCCAGTGGGGAAACGCATTGGAACATAACCTCAACAGTGTTCAGTGCGCGAGGGCTCTCTTGATTCTGATGGCTCTTACCGGAAACTTAGAGGTGCCAGGAGGGAATGTGAATCGGCCGGGCCCAGCCATCATGAGGCCAGGGGAGTTGGTTCAGAGCAAGAAGTTTCCCGACAGAAAAGAGAATATCCTGAGCCCTGAATTTCGTCTCGCCACCATGATGGGCTTTGTGCCTTCTCAAATGATTGTAAAAGCCATCCTCACGGGAAAACCTCATCCGATTCAAATGATGTACCTCCAGGGTGGAAACCCTCTCCTCAGTTATGCCAATGCGAAGGAGACTTTCGAGGCGATGAAAAATCTTACCTTCCTCGCTGTTTCCGAAATATTTTTGACCCCGACGGCTCAGTTAGCGGATATCCTCCTCCCAGCGGCTTCCAACTTTGAGTTTGATGACATTGGACACTTTGGGCTCCCCCATGGGTTCATTCTCGCCCGGCCAAAGATTGTGGAACCACGGGGTGAATGCTGGCCCGATTCGAAAATCCTAAATGAATTAGGCAAACGCCTGGGTTGTGCACAATACTTCTGGAAGGATATGCGAGAGTGCCTTGACGAAATCCTCAGGCCGGCTGGGATGACTTACGATGATTTCAAGAACACAGGTATTTTGAAGGGGACATGGGAATATAAAAGTTATGAGAACAAAGGCTTCAACACCCCTTCCGGAAAAGTGGAGATTTTTTCTCAACGGCTAAAGGAATGGGGATACGATCCCCTCCCCTTCTATCGGGAACTCCCTGAATCTCCTTACAGCACACCCAAACTTTTCAAAGAATATCCGCTGATCTTTACCTCAGCCAAAGATCCCGTTTACTTCCATTCCTCTAACCGAAATATTACATCCCTTCGGAAACTCTCTTCAGACCCTATTGCCCTCATTCATCCTGAGACTGCTTCTCATTTTGGAATTGACGAGGGGGATTGGATTTCTATCGAGACAAAACGGGGAACCATCCAACAGAAGGCAAAACTGACTCCAGAGATTGATTCTCGGGTCATCGTCCTCAGTTTTGGATGGTGGTTTCCCGAAAGGAAAGACCTCGAACTCTTCGGGTGGAAAGAATCAAACCTTAATATCCTAACGGACAACGGCCCCCCTTATGATCCCGCGATTGGCTCCGTTCCACTTCGGGCCGTGCTCTGTCGGGTTTACAAGGCTCATAGATTTTAACGCCAACCAAGTTTAGGGTGCGCCGGCATTCCTGTCTGCCGGTAGGCAGGGATTGCCACCGGTCTGGTTCGCCCTCGATAAATGAGGACGCTACAATATGTTATTTGACATATACTATCGGTTGTGATATCGCTAACTTAAGAATGGGAAATAGATTCTTGAAAATTGTTTCTCTCTTCTTCTTGGGCATCTCTATCCTCCTCTTACAACCCTGCATCGTTCTGGGTGCCCTGGTTACCGATGTGCGGTTCTGGTCTGCCCCGGACCACGCTCGAGTGGTAATCGATCTCACCGAATCCATTCAATATGAGAGTTCCTCACAGGAAAACCCACCTCAATTCCATTTGGAATTAAAGGGAGCTTTTCTCTATACGCCCAAGAGAGAGTTAGAAGTCAAAGATCCATTTCTTGCCAAAATTAGTCTGATGGGGCTCGAGAAGGGAAGAGTAAAATTGGTCCTTCATCAAAAAAAGCCTTTAAATGTAAATGTCTTCACTCTGAAACCCTACGAAGAAAAGACCTATCGTCTCGTGATTGACCTGGTTGACATCGTGCAGGAGAAAAAGGAAATAGAGGCGAGACAAAAGCAAAAAGAAATTAAGCCAAAGGGTACCAAGATCGTCGTCATTGACCCTGGCCACGGTGGGGAAGATCCGGGAGCCGTGGGTCCAAAAAAGACGATGGAGAAAGATATTGTATTGAAGGTAGGAGAAAAAGTAGTTCATTTCCTTAATCAAAATAAGGAAATCCAGGCTTTCCTCACCCGAAAGGGAGATTATTTTATTCCTTTGGAAGAACGAACGAAGATGGCAAGGGAGTATGGGGCCGATCTCTTTGTCAGCCTCCACACCGATGGGAGTTTCAACCCACAGGCCAGAGGTTCTTCCGTCTATTGTCTCTCCCTCTCAGGAGCTACGGATCAGGCAGCTAAGACTCTGGCGGATAAAGAGAACCTGTCAAACATCTTAGGCGGGGCCTTCTCAAAACCAACCGATCTTTCCAAAGATCCCAATCTCAATCAGATCCTGCTGGACCTCAGACAAAACGATACCATGAGAGATAGCTTTCAATTCGCTGAAACTCTTCTCAAAGACATTAAGGCGATCAATCCAATAAAATACCCTTCCTATCGACAGGCTAATTTCATTGTATTGAAAGCCCCGGACATTCCCTCTGTCTTGGTGGAGATGGCTTACATCACCAATAAGGAAGACGAACGCCTGCTTAATCGCGAGGAATTTCAGGAAAAAATGGCGAAAACCCTCAACACCTCTATTAAGAAATCTTTCAAGCCCTAAACGGGTTGAATGGGTATTGACAAATCAGGTCGTTGTTGTTTAAATTGGGAGGAGCCACGAAGGTGAAGCCCCTATGAAAGGCGCGACCGCAAGTGGCTTTTTTTATTGAACGGAATAAAGATGGAAAAGGGAAAAAAGTCTATCGCGGTAATCGATGGTCAGGGGGGAGGCATCGGAAGCGCCGTCATCAAGCGCCTGCGAGAAAGCCTTGCTGAAGAGGTGGAAATCATCGGTTTGGGAACAAATGCGATGGCAACAGGAGCGATGTTAAAGGGAGGGGCCAATAAGGGGGCTTCCGGGGAGAATGCCATTGTCCAAACCGTGAAGACCGTCGATATCATCATCGGGACCACAGGCATTGTATTGGCCAATTCAATGATGGGGGAACTCACCCCTAAGATGGCAGAGGCTATTGCTTCGTCGCCTGCGACAAAATACCTTCTCCCTCTAAAAATAACCGAGGTGGAAATTATTGGGGCCCCTAAAGAACCCCTTCCCCATTTAATCGATCAGTTGGTTAAACGGATCCGGGAAATTCTTTTAGTCTGAAACTTAATTCTTCCAACCCCCCGTTTAGAAAAGGGGGGTTCGGAGGAATTTGAAATAGGAGGAAAAAATGTGCGAGGCCAATGCATATCTCGTAAATGAAGGAAAAGAAGAATTGGTTTTGGAGGACATCTCCATCCTCCGGCCGGAGAAGGACGAAGTGTACCTCCAAAATATCTTTGGAGAGCAAAAACGGATCAAGGCTCGAATTAAGGAGATGAATCTCATCGAACATCGGATTATTCTGGAAGAATCCAGATAGTTATTGAGCTTTAAACTCCGAACTCAAAACTCCTAACTCATAACTTAATGGGCCACGAAGGTCTTCATTCCCACAGAAGTTGGAGAAGTCTTCGTGGTTTTTTGTTCCAAAAAACTCACCCACGGGAGGGAAAGGAGACGAGATGCATATACCGGACGGATTCTTAAGTCACAGCATCAACGCGGCCACCTTCGTTATTTCTGTGGGAGCCTGTGCCTACGGAGTGAAACGGGTGAACCGCAACTTTGGAGAACGCGAAGTTCCTCTCATGGGTGTGACGGCTGCCTTTATCTTTGCCGCCCAGATGATCAATTTCCCCGTGGCCGGAGGAACAAGTGGCCATTTCTTGGGAGCCCTTTTTTCTTCGGTCCTCTTAGGCCCTTGGGCAAGTCTCCTCATCATGACCATCGTCCTCGTGGTTCAATGCCTCGGATTTGCTGATGGAGGATTGACTGCGATCGGATCCAACATCTTTAATATGGGTGTGATCGGGGCATTGGGAGGATACGGTGTTTTTATCTTTCTCCACACCTTATTCCAAAAAAGTCGAAAAGGGTTCTTCATTGCCTTAGCCATTTCATCATGGTTCTCCATTGTGATGGGGGCTTCTGCAGCGGCCATCGAATTAGCAATCTCAGGAACCTCTCCCTTAAAGGTCGCTTTGCCTGCCATGGCAGGCATTCACGCCATCATTGGCATCGGTGAGGCCATCATCACCACGACCGCTGTCTCTCTCATTTTAAAAACGAGGCCAGATTTAGTAATCAGTTATGGCAAGAAAGGAGCCCCCGATGAAAAGGCGACTTGATGGATTCGTACTGATCGGGTTGGGAATCACCCTTCTCCTGGTCCTATTCCTTTCGCCATTTGCCTCTACTTCTCCAGATGGCCTTGAGAAAATGGCAGAAACCAAAGGATTTGCTGCGCAAGGGGAGAGTTGGAAATTCTGGAAATACGCACCCTTAACGGATTATGCCATTCCAGGGATCAAGAATGAAAAAGTATCAACGGCCCTTTCAGGGCTGATCGGAACACTGGCCATCTTTTTGATCGCCTTGGGTGTTGGGAAATTGATTCAGAAAATCCCAACGAAGAAGGTCATGCTTTTCATATGCTTTTCTTCTCTCATTTTCTTCTCCTCCATTCCTGCCCATGCTGCCCGGCCTCTTACCACAGATGATGCTGGGACTGTGGAAAAGGGTGAATTTCAATTCGAAGTGGGTTTCGATGCCGCTCGTCAGGACAATCACGACAGAGAAATCAGCCCTTCCCTGACGGTAAGTTACGGCCTGTTGAAAAAAATGGACGTGGGAATAGGGAGTGCGTACCTCTTTGCTCGCCCCAAAGAAGGAGAAAATCAGAATGGCCTTGGAGACACGGAACTCAAACTGAAGTACCGGTTACTTGACGAAAAGGATTGGATGCCTGCCTTTGCCCTGACAGGGAAGCTTAAGATACCTACAGCAAGCGAGTCAAAAGGATTGGGTTCCGGCAAAACCGACTTTGGCATCAATACCATCGTCATGAAGAATCTCAGCAAGAGGTGGGTCTTTTATCTCAATCTTGGGTACACCTTTGTTGGAGAACATGGAGTGAACAATGAGTTCAATTATTCAGCCGCAGCGCAATTCGTTCTTACAGACAAATGGGTCCTGGTAGGAGAGATTGTCGGAGTGAATAACCTCAACGGACGAAAAGGCGATGATCCCATTTCAGGCCTTCTGGGAACCTACTACCTGATCACCGACAAGATGATCTGGGATGCAGGATTTGAAATTGGCATGAACAAGGCAGCTCCAGATTTTCGATTGACCACAGGACTGACCTGGCTCTTTAAACCCTGATGGCCAACCGATTTAAAATCCTTCTCACCGGCTCGAATTTCGACATCCAGCATATTTTCTCGCGGGGGCAAAATGCAGACGAATTTTTCGTTATACGCGCAAGAGGGATGATAAGCCATATTGAAGTCCAAGACCATTTTGTAATCTGGCAGGATCTCCGTATCAATATACCTCCCCCCTTCATAGGTCTCTTTTTCGTTTGTGTCATCTTTAAAAGGAATAAAAAGAGTATCGCTTAGAATAGATTTGTAGATTTCTATCGTATATTTCCTCCCGTCCAGGGTGAAATGGAATTTCCCGTAACGAAGATAACGCTTGTTTGTCCCTTTGTTCGTTAAAAAGGTGGCATAGTATTTCGGGTTATTGATGTGGAAAATGAACCGTTCAATCTGGCCAGAAAAGGTATACTTCGGATCGAAAGGGTAGTATCTTAGTCCTTTAAATGGCTTTTTGTCTTGAGGAAGGAGGGGAGAACGCTGATGGCTTTTAAAAAAGACATCCCGTTCTTTTCTCCATTTCATGACGCGTTGCTCTTGAGCTGCAATTTCCTTTTGGTCCTCTCCCCTCGTCGTAGCAGGAATTCCTTGGACCAGTAGGAGCATACCAATGATCAATAGGATAAAAATAATTTCTCCTTCCCTTCTCCTCAACCACCAAAACCTCTCCTATCTTAACAAAAAGGATACTCAGACGCAACTCATTAAAAGCCTGTTTAAAAGCCTTGACAGATTCAAGAGCATTTATTATACTGGCGTTATTCTAAATAAAGAATAACGATGGGGAGTGAAACCACGAAGGTCGCTTATAAGATCTGGCTGGACAATAATGGGAAAGCTTTCGGAGACGGCCCCTATGAACTTTTGAAACGGGTCGAGAAAAGGACGTCCCTCCATCAGGCAGCTCATCAGATGGGCATGTCCTACAGCAAGGCGTGGCGTTTAATCCGTACCCTCGAAGAAAAGCTTGGTTTCGCTCTCCTGGAGCGGAAAGTCGGGGGCCAATCGGGCGGAGGGTCTCATGTAACCTCTCAGGCAAAGGATCTCATGAACCATTATGGGCGATTCCGGAGAGATGTGGAAAGGGGTTTAGAGAAAATCTACCAAAAGCATTTCGGTTCTGTGGAAAGAAAGGGCCGGAAATGAAGAAAATCTGCATCTTAATCTCGGTGTTATTAACATTATTTTTCTTGAAAGATGCCCAATCCTCATCAGGGAGGATGCTAATCTTCGCTGGCGCTGCCAGCAAACCTGCTACAGAAGAAACGGTAAGGATTTTTCGAGAGAGACTTGGAATACCTGTCGATGTGGTTTTCGGAGGTTCCGGATTTGTCCTCTCCCAGATGAAACTGGCGAAAAAGGGCGATCTCTACTTTCCAGGGTCTTCCGATTTTATGGAGATGGCAAAAAAAGAGGGCTTCGTATTTCCTGAGTCGGAAAAAATTCTTGTTTATCTCATCCCGGCAATCAATGTGCGAAAAAGGAATCCCAAAAGGATCTATTCTCTCAAGGATCTGACAAAGGATGGCTTACGGGTAGCCATCGCCAATCCGGAGATGGTATGTGTAGGTACTTACGCTGTAGAAATGGTTGAAAAGAATCTCCCCTCCGTGGAAAAAGAGAAGTTTAAGAAGAATCTGGTGAACTATACTGAAAGCTGTGAGAAGACAGCCAATGTCGTCTCCCTCAAGGCAGTGGATGCAGTTTTGGGCTGGAGAGTTTTCCAGTATTGGGATCCCGAACGGATTGAGACAATCTTTTTGAACCCGGAAGAGGTTCCGAGAATTGGGTATATCCCTATCGCCATCTCAAAATTCACCCAGGACAAAACTCTAGCCCAAAAGTTTATTGACTTCCTCCTTTCTCCTGCTGGGAAAGCAGTCTTCCGCAAGTATCATTATCTGATGGATCTTCAAGAAGCACGACATTTTACAAAGCCTGATACTCCGGTGGGTGGAGAGTATATTCTTCCTGATGCATGGAGGACCATGAAGAAATGAGTTTCCGTTATACGATGATTGGGGCGGCAGTTTCTATCTTCATCTTCTATCTGGGACTCATCCTCTCCCTTTTCTATTTTGTCAGTGGGAAAGGGTTTCTCGAGGCATTAACACACCCCTACACCCTATTCTCTATCCGATTGAGCCTGACCGCGGCTACGCTAGCAACATTTTTTGCAGTGCTTATCGGTCTTCCATCAGCTTATGCTTTATCTCGTTTCGAGTTTGTGGGAAAAAGAATCTTGGACACATTTTTGGAAATTCCACTAATCATTTCACCTATCGCCTTGGGTGCCTCTTTCCTCGTCTTCTTCAATACTCCTTTAGGAGAATTGATCCAAACAAAAGGTTTCTTTTTTGTTTTTGAAGTTCCGGGCATTATCTTAGCTCAATTTGCTACGATCGCAGGTCTGGCAACCCGATTAATGAAGGCCTCTCTGGATGAAATCTCTCCGAGGTATGAAGCGGTGGCCCGATCCCTCGGATCGTCCCCATGGCAGGCCTTTTACCGGGTTACCCTTCCCCTTTCATTCAGGGGGCTCCTCGGTTCTGTCATCCTTTCCTGGGCAAAGGCGTTTGGAGAATTTGGAGCCACGGTCACTCTGGCAGGGGCCATGCCGGGAAAAACGGAAACGATGCCCATTGCCATATTTACTGCATTAGCCTCCGCCAACATTGACAAGGCCATTGTCCTGATCCTTATTTTATTGGCCTTTGGGCTCTTAACCCTTTACTGTGTCCGATTGACAGGGAAAAGATATCGATATGATTAGGATTGAAGGTCTCACCATCCTTTTTGAATCATTTAAGATAATGAATCTAAATATCCAAATTGAGGAAGGGGGATTCCACTTTCTCCTCGGCCCGACAGGGAGTGGTAAAACCCTGATACTTGAGTCGATCATGGGATTACGTAAACCCAAAACGGGCAGAATTTGGATCGGCGATAAAGAAGTCCAAGGGTTACCGCCAGAGCGCAGAGGGATCTCTTATGTCCCGCAAGATCTGGCTCTCTTTCCTCATCTAACGGTGAAGGAAAACATCCTTTTTGGAATCAGGGCAAGAGATCTGGACATGAAGATCTATGAAGAGTATGTCCATGCCCTCGTAGAAGTGATGAGGATCAATCACCTTCTCGAACGATACCCTGCCAATCTCAGCGGAGGTGAAAAGAAACGAGTGGCCCTCCTCAGAGCATTGGCACCCAAACCGAAGCTCCTTCTCCTCGACGAGCCCCTTTCTGGCCTGGACCCTTCCATAAAAGTCGATATTCAACATCTTCTAAAAAATCTCCATGCCTCCTTTCATCCCACCACCCTCTGTGTCACCCATGATTTTGAAGAGGTGTACTTCTTAGGTGATGAAATGACCATCTTCATCGATGGGAAGGTGGAGCAGGTCGGAAAACGGGACGATGTTTTTTGGGGGCCTAAGTCTAAGAAGGTGGCTCAATTTCTGGGTGCAAAAAATCTCTATCGAGCGAAGGTTTTGAGGAACGAGAAATCGTTACAACGGTTGATCCTTGGAGTCAACGGCCTTCAATTTTCTATTCCCATGGGTTTGTATCAAGATAAGATGGAAATAGGGAGAGAAGTCGATTTGTTCATCCGACCTGAAGAAGTCATGATTATCCGCGAGGGGAAGTTTGTGAAAGACTCCCTAAAAGAAAATATTCTTAAAGGGGAAATAATTGATATCACCGATAAAGAGAGATCCCGAACGGTTTATTTTCAAACGATGGAAGGAAAGATCCTTTTTGAGATATCCATCCCAAACTATGCCTTTCGCAATCTTGATCTCTCGACCGGAAAAATGGTCAGAATAGCCCTCAGAGAAGAATCCCTCTGGGTCATGGTCTGAATTCACCCCGGGCCCTCACCCTCCCCCCTCAAAGGAGGGTAAGGTTCATCTAAGACCTCCTTCCCCTGCTTTCTTCCTCCTACTGTTTTAGGTTTGGGGGGTGTGCAGGTTTGTTACATATTGTGCACAAATGACCCTTCGGGCGGATCCATCGGTAGCCACCCAGAATTAAATTGAAGACAAATCCGGCCAAGGCCAATTAAATTGGAACGCGGTTGGTTGTCTCTGGCACCAGTATTGCCTGCCGTAGGAATGTCGAGCTCCCCGGCCCCGCCTATCCCTCAACGGACGGGACGGGGTACTTGCCGGCCGAAGAGCGGTGGGTGCAATCCTCGTATTGGAAGTTTCTTCTATGAAAGTCATTGTCTAGGAGAAAAGCCATGGACATCCCGATGGAGCCAAAAGCATTGGGCCTGCTGGTCGCCATCCTGTTTTTCCTTATCTCTCTTCTTGTCAATCTACTTCAACGCCGTTACGCAAAAACCCGCCTGGGTCGTATGCTCAGAAAAGAAGAGTCCATCGTCAATTTCCTTGAAGGAATACATAAAAATCTCGGTAAAATAGAGGTCATCTGTACCCTTGAGGTGCAAGGGGCAAGCTCCCCCCAGAAAGTGGGAAAAACAATCCACGTGGTACGGAATGAGATTCAATCGACCATTGCTAACATGCAGGAACACCTTCGCTCTTTTCGTCAGCACCGACAGAAAGAAAAAGCACGGGAAAAAAAGAGAAAAGGGCTGGAGAAATCATATCAGAGATCGTCCGGATGATGAGCCACACGAGAAATGTGATGATACTCTACGGCTACGCCACTCTGGGAGATTTTGCCGGTCGTTCCCGCACCGATTAGAACAAGCAAGCAAACCCAAGAGTTGCATAAAAACATTCCAAAAAGCGCGGTTGGGCGTGTTGGGCCGGCCAAAAATAAAATAGACAATCACGGCGCCGGGCGATTTATCGCCAAACCTTTACAGCGGCACCTCTAACGTTTTGCTACACCTCTCCCAAGTGTCTTGCAGAAGTCACGCTAGGTGATGTCGCATGTTGCCCATAAAACATTTCAAAAACCCGCTTGCTTGGTAAAGGTTCGGAAGCATCCCGCCTTGGGCGGGACCTTTGCAATCCAACATTCAAGTAGCCTTCCCAAATAGGACTATCCTTATTTCTCTTCGCCTTCAATAAGAATCTCAATGCGTCCCGCTGGATCGCAGCCCTTTAAAGCGGAGAGCATCCCCTTGATCGTCTTGGTCAAGAAATCCGTGACGAACGGACTCAGGGGGATCGGTTTTCCGCCGACCTTTAGGGAAACCTCTTTTCCTTTCCTCGATTTGAGGAACTCCTTCTCGATAAAATTGGAAAGCCCTTTCATATCCTCAAGATCAAAACAGGGAACACCCACGTTGAAAGTGTGGTCCGAGACGATAGCGATCAGGTTGTCCTCTTTGGCGCAGAGAAGTTCTTGGTGTTTCTCCTTCCGGAAGATCTCAATCTTAGGCTGGACATCCCTCTTATATCCTTCTGAAAGAATTAGGTCCACGTCCCGAATCAATTTGTCCCGAATTTCCGCAAGGCTTAAATCCTTCTCTACATCCCGAATCAGAGCGGCCTTTTCTGGGGAGGAAATGACTACTGTATGGGCCCCTGCCTTTTTATGTCGCCAACTATCTTTCCCCTCCCGATCCACTTCAAATCCGTGAACATCGTGTTTGACCGTAGCTACCCGATGGCCTCGCCGTGTCAGCTCGGGGACTAATTTCTCGATCAAAGTGGTCTTCCCGCTATCCGACTTTCCAACAATAGAAATGATGGGGATCATCCAACACACTCCGTGTGAGTTTTGAGTTCGGAGTTAGGAGTTCGGAGTTTCAATTCTTTCATTTTTTGAACCTACCCCGAACTTATAAAAGGCGCGTCCAGCAACTGGACTCTTACCTTGTCTCCCACCCTTGCAATTTCTTGATTTTCAGGAATCATGATCAGACCATTCGCCTTCAACATCGACATCAAGATTCCAGACCCCTGGTCTCCGGTAGTCGTCGCAAAATAGGAACCTTCCTTAAAAGAGATAAAGGCTCTAATAAAATGGCGCCTTCCGGTTGTCTTCCTAATCTCTTCTTGAAGAAAGGCTTCGACCACGGGGCGAAAGACCTGGCGATGGCCCATCATCTTCAAAAGGGAAGGCCTTACGAATTCCTCAAAAGAAATCATGGATGAAACCGGATTTCCAGGAAGGCCAAAAACAGGCTTTCCTTGGATCGTTCCAAAGACTAAAGGTTTCCCCGGCTTCATGGAAACTTGCCAGAAAGCCATTTCCATGCCCAGATCACCAAGAGCGTCTTTGGCAAAATCATAATCCCCCACGGATACCCCGGCTGAAGAGATGAGCACATCCGCCCGGATCCCCTGACGGAGTTTTTCTCTGATCTCCTCTTTTTTATCTCTCGCAATGCCCAATAGAACTGGAACAGCACCGCAATCTTTCACCTGAGCTGCCAAGGTGTAGGAATTGCTGGAAATGATTTTACTCTCGTCCAGATCCTCGTCCATGTCAACCAATTCATCTCCGGTGCAAAGGATAGCGACCAGAGGCTTCTGGTAAACAAATACAGAAGAACGACCAACGGAGGAAAGCATTCCAACCTCTGCGGGTCGGATCATATCCCCTTTGGAGATCACACGATTCCCCTTCTTAACATCCTCCCCAGACCTCCGGATGTTTTCACCAGGAGAGGCCACTTTGAGAATGAAGGCAAACCCATCTCCCTTCGTTGTCTCTTCAACGGGGATGACCGTATCGGCACCCTTCGGAATGGGTGCGCCCGTCATGATTCGGATGGCTTGCCCTTTCCCAATCGTCTTTTTCGAAACGAAGCCCGCCGGAAGGTCTTCGATCACCTTTAACCTGACCGGATGATCTTTCGAGGTCTCCCGAATATCTTCAAATCTCAGAGCATAACCATCCATGGCCGAGTTATCCAAAGGAGGGATGTCCCGCCTGGCGTAAGTATCTTCTCCAATGATTCTTCCCAAACTTTCGAGCAGGAGAACTTTTTCAAGCCCCAAAGGTTGAATACGGGAAAGAATATTATCTAATGCTTCTTCGAATGAGATCATAAGAAACTTCACCTTTCTCCCTGTTTACCCTTGGATCTTTAGTTTTCTAATATAACATATCAGAGGCGTCATTAAAATGTTAATTAGAACCTTCTTTTGGCAACAAGACCTTTGGGGGCCAATGATATTATGTTATAGAACAAAAGGTTTAGGTTCATGTTAAGAGACCAGGTTTTCCATTGAACAGGAGGGACCTATGAAAGTAACGATCATTTGTGAAAACACGGTGGGCCGTCGGGTGGGTTTGGGGGAACATGGATTTTCTGCTCTCATCGAAACGGATCATGGAAATTACCTCTTTGATACCGGCAGGGGCGATTCGGTTATAAAAAACTCCCTTGAATTGAACAAAGATTTACGGACCGTCAAAAAGATCTTCTTAAGTCATGGACATTACGACCATACCGGAGGATTACCCGAAGTTCTGAAACTGAGGGGGAAGGTAGACGTTCACGCCCATCCATACGTTTTCCTAGATCGAGTTCATGTGGTCGAAGAAAATGGAAAAGAAACAAAACGATTTGTTGGCATTCCATTCAAAAGGAGTTATTTAGAGTCATTGGGAGCAAATTTCATTCTCAATAAAGATTTCTTTGAGGTAGAAGAGGGAATTTTTTTGACAGGGGAGGTACCCAGAAAAACGTCTTTCGAGAAACTAGACCCAAAACTCTTCACCGAGACCGATGGGAAAACCAATCCGGATGTCTTCTCGGACGACCAATCCCTCATTCTGAACACCGAGCGGGGACTGCTCGTCATTCTTGGCTGCGCACACTCTGGCCTCATTAACATCCTCAACCACGTCATCAGCAAGACAGGAAAAGATAAATTTTATGCTATCGTCGGCGGGACCCACCTGGATTTCTTAGCTCCGGAACAATTGGAAGAGAGCATTAAGGCTTTGAGAAAAATACAGATCGAAAGGATTGGTGCCTCCCACTGCACGGGAATGAGTGGGGCCTTCAGGCTTCGCCAAGAATTCGGAGACCGATTCTTTTATGGACACGTCGGAAGTATTCTGAACATATAAAAAGTCTCATCAAAGGCTGTTATAAGAGATTACGATTAAGGACCGAGATCATGCCTTGCGGCTGCTGGCAGAAGGGGAGCTCAAAGGAAAGTTGGAGTGGGCACCTTTCTATGGAGCCGCTTACAAGAACGACCTGGTAACGAGAATAGCCAAACAGTGGAAGATCGATGCAGGAATCATCCACCTCAACCGCGGATGTGAGGGAACCGCCCAACATCAGATGGAGATGAAGAATACTTTGGCAAAAATGGGCTTGCCGGTGATGACTTTTGAAGGAAACATGGCGGATGAGAGGGAATTTGATGAAGCCCGAACCTCCAGAATGCTCGATCTCTTTGTAAGTGAGACCTTAGGGCTTAAGAAGGTAGCTTAGAGATAAAAAAAGAAAGGAGGTCCATAATGATAGTTGCAGGAATAGACGTAGGCGGGAAAAATGTTCATATTGTCATCAAAAAAGATGGCCAAATTCTCGGAAAAGTCACGGGTCCTTCAGGAATCAAAAAGGCAGAGACTGCGGAAGAACTCTATGACGAAGTCCTGAAAAAGGCTGGCATTACACGGAAGGACGTGGAGCGAGTGATGGCCACAGGGAGTGCGGCTAAACGAGTGGCCTTTGCGACCGGTTCCATCCCCGATGCTTCAGCCGATGCTCGGGGGGTTATTAAACTGATTCCCACAGCGAGAACAATCATCGATGTTGGGGCAGAAGAAGCCCGTGCGATCAAAATGAGCCCCGAGGGTAAGGTTCTTGATTTCGCCATCAATGAAAAGTGCGCAGCCGGAACAGGCACCTTTATTGAGGCCATGTCCAGGGCACTTGAGGTTTCCGTGGATGAGATGTCGAAGATTACTCTTCAGTCCACCCAAACCCTTTCCACCAATGCCCAATGCGCGGTCTTCGGAGAATCCGAGGTGGTCTCACTGATTCATCAAAAGACGCCCAAACCAGATATTGCCCGTGCAGCGATGAATGCCATTGCCGGAAGGATTGCTTCTGTCACACGTATTGTGGGACTGGAGAAGGATGTAGTGATGGTCGGCGGCATGGCAAAAAACGCTGGGTTCGTTGACTCTCTTAAAAAGAGTATCGAAATGAATGTCCTTGTACCAGAGGATCCCGATTATATGGGAGCTTTCGGGGCAGCCGAAGCGGCACTCGCCGGGGTCATGGCAGAAGAAGTCAAGGCAAAGGTCTTGGAAAAAGAGACCGTCACAGCAGGGAAAGGTTAATTACTAAAGATAACTTAGTCGCCTGAATAAGGAAGGAGGAGAAAACGGCAGAGGAAGTAAAGAAAACCCAGGAATTTTGGAGATGGCCTGAAACCAATTGGGTCAACCCGGATATAGATTGGAAGAAAGGTAAGGTGATCACGACTGGAGTCGATGTGGGGTCGGTGAGCACTCAAGCTGTCGTTATGGTAGATGGCGAATTTTTCGCCTATGGCAACACGCGGACCGGTTCGGACAGTCCAAACAGTGCCAGAAAAGGCATGGGGTTCGCGTTAGAGAAAACCGACCTGAAGATTGAGAACATGGATTACTGCATCGGCACAGGCTATGGCAGGGTCAATGTTCCTATGGCTCAGCAGTCGATTACTGAGATCTCCTGCCATGCCCGGGGAGCTAACTTCATGTATGGCCCCGAAGTGAGAACGGTCAT
>Ga0154839_1039_pt2 | contig 45786 bp, 43 predicted proteins | sample Rifle2008BG16ft_FD_116143 | JGI IMG/M metagenome (GOLD analysis project Ga0154839, IMG submission 116143) | Deltaproteobacteria bacterium RBG_16_47_11
AACCATATGTCAAATACAATCTGGCATTCCATGGAAGTTGCCCAGGTCCTGAAGGGATTGAACACCGACCCTCATCAGGGTCTAACTGAAGAGGAGGTGAAGAGACGCCTCGAAACGCATGGCTATAACGAATTAAAAAAAGAAGAAAAGGTTTCTCCATTTTTCCTCTTCGTCAATCAGTTCAAGAATATTCTCATCATCATTCTCCTCATCGCCATCGTACTCTCAGCCATAGTGGGAGAAGTTGTGGATGCTGCGATTATCGGTGTCATCGTCGTCTTCTGCGCAGCTTTGGGGTTTGTCCAGGAGTATCGTGCGGAGCGTGCTCTGGAGGCATTAAAGAAGATGCTTTCTCCGACGATCACCGTGTTGAGAGGAGGCAAGGAAGAGGAAATCCCCTCCAAGGAACTTGTGCCCGGAGACATCTTGCTCCTCGAAGCAGGGGATAAGATCCCTGCAGATGCCCGGTTGATTGAGATTCATTCCCTAAAGTGCGATGAGGCCCCTCTTACGGGGGAGTCCCTTCCTGTCGGTAAGAATATAAAACCATTGTCTGAGGATGTGCGTGTGAGTGATAGAAAGAATATGGTTTTCACGGGCACTACCGTCGCGTATGGAAGGGGTAAGGCTGTTGTCACATCCACAGGTATGAACACGGAGTTTGGCAAGATTGCCGAAGAGGTGACCTCCGTTGAAGCGGAAAAGACTCCTCTTGAGAAAAGAACAGAAGAAATAGGGAAATGGCTGGGAATCATAGCCCTTGCAATCTGTTTCTTCGTTGCGGGAGTAAGTATCATCCGGGAGGTATTAGGCGGCAGGATTGATCTTCCGTTCATCGTCACCATGGTCATTTTTGCGATTGCCCTTGCCGTGGCAGCGGTCCCCGAAGCGCTGGCAGCTATTGTTACAGGCGCTCTTGCTATCGGGATGCACCAGATGGCCAAAAAAAATGCCTTGGTGAGGAAGATGCCTGCCGTTGAGACCTTGGGCTGTACAACCGTGATATGCTCGGATAAGACAGGCACGCTCACAAAGGGGGAGATGACTATCAGGAAGGTTTTCACAAATGGGAGAATGATCGAGGTGACCGGAGTGGGCTACACTCCGGCGGGAGAATTTAAAGGGTCTGAAATCGGTGATCCGCTCGGGCGGCATTCCCTTCGAATGCTTGTTCTGGGTGGGCTTCTATGCAATGATTCGGCGTTAGAGGAAAAAGAAGGCAAATGGTTGATCAAAGGGGATCCCACGGAGGGTGCCCTGGTTGTTGCAGCAGTTAAGACAGGTTTACATCAGACTGAAATCAGGCTTGAAAACCCGAGGATCGAGGAGATACCCTTCAGCTCCGAAAGAAAACGGATGACCACCATCCATCAGATGAAGGATGGCAAGAGAGTGGCTTTTATGAAAGGGGCTCCGGAGGTCGTCTTGGAGAGATGCACGCATATCTTAGACGATTCTGGAATGAAAGAGATTAAGGAAATGGAGAAAAGGGAGATCCTAAGAGTGAACGAGGATATGGCTCAAGACGCCCTGAGGGTTTTAGGGTTTGCTTATAAGGAGTGTCCTGATACCATTGATTGCAGTGAGGAACATCTTGAACGGGATTTGATCTTTCTTGGTCTTACAGGAATGATCGATCCACCCAGGGAGGAGGCCGTCGACGCCATCAACGTATGCAAACAGGTGGGAATCAAACCCATCATGATTACCGGAGACCATCGGCTCACCGCCGTTGCCATCGCAAAAGAGATGGGTATCCATAAGGAAGGTGATAGGGTCTTGACGGGCGAAGAATTGGAGAAACTCCACGATGATGAGTTTGAAAAGATGGTCCAACAGGTGACGGTCTATGCCAGAGTATCGCCAATGGACAAATTGAAGATCGTAAAGGCTTGGAAGCTAAAAGGTGAGGTCGTTGCTATGACGGGTGATGGCGTGAATGACGCTCCGGCCTTGAAACATGCTGACATAGGAATTGCCATGGGGATTACTGGAACAGAGGTGACCAAAGAAGCATCGGATATGGTTCTCAGTGATGACAATTTCGCCACGATTGTGAGCGCCATTGAGCGGGGCCGATGGATCTACGACAACATAAAGAAATACCTTACCTATCTCCTCAGGTGCAATGTTACCGAGGTGGTAGTCATTGGTGGGGTGGTGCTCGTTTCAGGTCCTGAATATCTTCCCCTTCTTCCAGCAGCCATATTGTATATGAACCTGGCAACCGACGGCCTTCCTGCACTTGCCTTGGGAATATCCCCCCCGGATCCTGATATTATGAAGAGACCGCCGAGAGACCCCAAAGAAAGCGTCTTTTCATGGGATGTGAGGATGTTCATCCTAATGGCCCTCTTCATTGAAATTCCTTTCTTCTTCATCCTTTTTTACCACGAACTCTCTGACATTGCCCATGCAAGAACCGAGACCTTCTTCCTGTTTGTCATCATTGAGCTTATCATTGCTTTGAACTTCCGTTCGATGAGATACAGCATTTTCAAGTCGCCCCCTCACAAATGGCTTGTTTTAGCCATTGCATGGGAGGTAGTATTGATTGCTATCTTGATCCAGTTTCCCTCTGTGCGCGATGCCTTTGGGATCTTAAAACCATCCGCCTCCGACCTGGGGATCATCCTCGCTTTTGGCATTGTCGTATTTATCTCGATGGAGGTCATCAAGGCCCTTCTGAGGAAAAAGATTGCAAGGGAGATGAAAGCATCGGTTTGAATCATTGATTCATCGAAAGCATCCATTGGAGTTTTTCCATGCCCTCTCCTTCCATCGGGGAGGTCTTTTTATTCCCTTGTGAATTTCTTCCTAATTTCTTAAGATAATATCAAAAGATAATATCCTAAATCCGAAATACGAAACTTGAAATTCGATGAAACCCTAAGACGTAAGTCGTAAGGGGGTTTACCCCTTGCCTCTAACGCCTTACTCCTTGTGTATCAGAATTTGGGATTTCATGAATAAAGGGGGGGTTATGGAAAGACCATTAGTGGGAATCCTGATAGGGAGCGAAAGTGATTTACCGGTTATGGAAAAGGCATTGGAGGTACTTAAAGAGATGGGAGTTCCTCATGAGATGGATATCAGCTCCGCCCATCGGCTTCCTGAGAAGACAGCCAACTACGCAAAGACGGCAAGGGATCGGGGCATTGAGGTGTTGATTGCCGGGGCTGGCATGGCTGCTCATCTTGCAGGTGTTCTGGCTGCCCATACCACCTTACCCGTCATCGGGGTACCTCTAAGATCGGGGGCCCTTGAAGGAATGGATGCCCTTTATTCAACGGTCCAGATGCCTCCGGGTATCCCTGTTGCCACGGTTGGTATTGACGGGGTCAAGAATGCGGCCTATCTGGCCTGCGAAATCCTTTCGATCAAATATCCCGAGATCGCCAAAAAATTGGAAGCCTTCAGGTCAAAGATGAGAAAAGAATTGGAAGAAAAATCGAAAGCGCTAAAACAGAGAAAACCGTAATTTTTTGTTTCATCCTTCAAGAATTTTATGAATGATTCTGACTTAATCCATCGAGCTGCCGGGATCATTCGGCAAGGTGGAGTGGTTGCCTTCCCGACAGAGACGGTCTATGGATTGGGAGCAGAGGTTTTCAATCCCCTTGCTGTCGCTCGAATTTTTGAAATCAAAAATAGACCCTCTTTTGATCCTCTCATCGTACATATTGCCGAGCTGGAGGAGATGTCGAGATTGGTGGTCACCATTCCCACGGATGCGAGAAGACTCATCAAACGATTTTGGCCTGGACCGCTGACCATTGTCCTCTTAAAAAAAGACGGAGTTCCTGATATCGTAACGGCCGGACTTCCCACCGTTGCCATCCGGATGCCAAGGCATCCCATTGCCCTCCGGTTGATTAAAGAAGCAAGGTGCCCCATTGCTGCACCGAGTGCGAATCCCTTTGGTTATGTCAGCCCAACCACAGCCGATCATGTCCGGGACCAGTTGGGTAACCAAGTCGATCTGATTCTTGACGGAGGGCCCTGCGAAGTAGGTTTGGAATCAACGATCATCTCTTTTTCAGAAGAGAAGCCCAGATTGCTGAGACCTGGCGGTTTATCATTGGAAGAGGTCGAGTCGATCGTCGGAAAAATTGAGGGGAACCCAAGCGATGAGGCAAAGCCCTCTTCCCCAGGTCGCCTTCCGAAACATTATGCCCCCCGGACACCCATCATCATTGATGAATGGAAGAGAAATCTTGAGGCCTATCAGTCCAAGAAAGTGGGATTACTGGCCTTTCGCAAAGTTCATCTTTCTTTTCCATTTCGACATGTCGAAGTACTGTCCCCTGTGGGGGATCTCCGAGAGGCGGCAGCAAATCTGTTTGCTGCCATCCGGAGACTGGATGCCTTGAACCTGGACCTGATCCTGGCTGAGGCTGCGCCTGAGGTAGGCATGGGCAGGGCGATCATGGACCGCCTTCGCCGGGCCAGCAAAAGAGAGTAAATGAATTATTCATGGCGGCATAAGTCCTGTTCAGTTTGTCATTCCGGGCTTGACTAAGCCTGCCCCGTAGTTGATACGGGGGAATCCAGTGTTTTTCTCGATTCGCGCTGGAGTTCATCCCGCACTTAATACAGGGCGGGAATGACATCTTTTGCCCTGCTTAATGTGGCTCTGCATAGAGTGAGATCCTGAGATGACATCTCTAACCAATTTCAGAGTAGGATGGACTTCATGAAACAGAGTCTGCTGAGTATTCTGTTCTTTTTCTTCCTTTCTACTTTCCACCTTTCAAATTCCATCGCTTTTCCCTCGGAGGATGTCCAGTTGGTTACGGATACCCAGTATTTTCATACAGCCCAGAAAATGATCCATGAGTCCAAGAAAACCGTTCACGTGATGATGTTTGAGATGGGGTATTATGACAACCATCCAAATACCCCATCGAATCTTCTCATTAAAGAATTGATCGAAGCAAAAAAACGAGGCGTCAAGGTGGAAGTCATCTTAGATGTGCGGGAGGGAGAGGATCGGACGACCAAACGGAATCGTCGAACAGGGAAGATTTTATCCGAGGGGGGAGTCGTGGTGATCTATGACCCTCTTTCAAAAACAACTCATGCAAAATTGATGATCATTGATGCCAAGTTTACCTTGGTAGGGAGTACGAATTGGACCTATAATGCCCTAACAGACAATCATGAAGCCTCTGTCCTTGTCACGTCAAAAGAGGTAGCCAAAGAGATGATCGACTACTTCAATCGCGTAAAATCCACAGGCAGCAATAAATAATAAAAAAATCCCCTCTCAATTTCTCCCCTTTCCTTGAAGACTGTGTCGTAATGTCATTCTGAGGCGCGAGCCGAAGAATCTCTCTGATCGATTCGGTTGAAATGATTAGATTCTTCGCGGAGTTTATCCTGAGTGAAGCCGAAGGATTCAGAATAACATACATCCCAATCCCCCTATTGCAACACAGTCTCTTGCAGGAGGGGAGGGAGGGGAGGGGGAACTAAGTTTCTTGTCCACCCCCACCTTCATCCTCCCCCATCGCAGGGGGAGGAACTTTGAGCCAGACTTATTTGATATTTCCCTCTCCCTGAAGGGAGAAGGCTTCGTCGTGAGCACAGATGAACGGATAGGGTGAGGGGGGACCATTTTCATGGTTCCCAGGTGACGTAATCGTCATAAAAAATGGTTAAGGATTGTTCGCTTGGCCTACATCGAACCATTCGGCCAGTGTGGATGCATAATCTGGCTCAAGGTAATGGGTTGAATAAAGGTACACCGTTCCAATCGAGGTGGTGGTTTGGGCAATGTCTTGATATCCCTCTATCCCGGTCATTCTTTTCAGAAAATCGAGAAGATCGTCCTTACTGAATTCAAAAGGTGATTCTTCAAAAATACTTAGGGGAATGGGCCGGGGATAGATCTTCGAATTTTCCCGGACAATCTCTGCAATCATGAGGAGGGGATCTTCTCCCTTTTGCATCAAGATCTTCACATATTTCTCACTCATGTAGATCGAGGAGTAATATCGGGGAATCCCGTCCTTGCCCTCGATTTCTTTGAGATCCCCATGTTCTTCCCTGGCTTGCTTTAGGACATCCAATGGAGAAAGTTGTTCTCCCGATTGCAGAAAACTCATTTCAGTCAGCCTTGCCCGGATCTCTTCATGCAGGACGAATCGACCTTCCTCGCTTCGCTTTCGAATGATATCGGTTACAGCCAGACTGGCAAATTCGATCTGCTTCGCTTCTCTCTCCTGAGTCACCTTTCCCTCTCAATTCAACGGAAACCAAAAAGACTGCTCAGGGTCTTCAATTTTTTCGCATCATGTAGGTAACCGCATTCTCCAGGCCGTCGAGGGTCAGCTCATACATGGGGAAGATCTCCTGGATATGCTGGATGGTGCGGGTGTAAAGCCACTCCTCCGCAAGTTTTGGATTGATCCAGACCGAATGAGGAAAGGTCTTGGCAATAAACCGGAGCCTCTCGAAACTCGGCTTTCCTGAACGCTCTTCGATGTGGATGGAGCCATCCGTTGCCATGAGCTCGTAAGGAGCCATGCTTGCATCGCCAACGACGATGAATCTTGTTTCCGGATCGAGGCGGACCAGTTCATCGACTGGAAAAGGCTTGGTGCGCCTCGGAGGATCCTCCCACAGATAGTCATAAATGGTATTGTGAAAATAAAAGGTTTTGAGATCTTTGAACTGGGACCGGGCGTAATGGAAAAGGGTCTGGACCAGATCGATATAAGGATCCATTGACCATCCGCCGTTATCGATAGTCAGGATGATCTTAAGCCGGTCCTTGAGGCTTCGATCGAATACGATCTCTATTTCACCACAATTCTTCATGGTCTCATAAATGGTTTTATCGATATTCACCTTATCCTTGGGACCAAAAGGCACCATGTTTCTCAGTCTCTTCAAGGCTTCCGCCATCTGAGATTGGGTTAAGGGACCTTCCTGGGAATAGTCTCGATACCTTCGGTCCATCGCCACCTTTATGGCAGACTTACCACGGGATATTCCGCCTACCCGCATCCCTCCTGGATGATATCCGGAATATCCAACAGGCGAAGTTCCTCCTGTCCCAATCCACTTGCTCCCCCCATGGTGGGCTTCGGTCTGTTCTTTTAGCCGTTCAAGAAAGTATTTGATCAGTTCTTCGGGGCTTAACTTCCCCAGATCCTCTTCTCTCATTCCGAGGATCTCCGCCAACTCCTTAGGGTTCTTCAACCACTCCTCGAGCAGTCCACGAACCACCTCGGATAATTCAATCGGGTCAGGTTCTTTCAATTCAAGGCCCTGGAACCGATGGGCAAAGACCTGGTCGTAGAGATCAAAATATCGCTCGCTCTTAACCAGGATGGCACGGGCGCCTGTATAGAAGTCGTCGAGGGAGTTGATCAGCCCCATGTTCAGGGCCTGCTGAAGTCTCAAAAAGGAGGTGGGGGACACGGGGATACCCACCTTTTTTAACAAATAGAAAAAATCAACGAACATACCCTTGTCATTCTCTTTGAATGTTTTATTGGAGGCTGATCAAGAATGCCCAGATGCAAGGCTCCCGAAATCCTGAGGAATGAGGCGTACATAGAAGTACGCCGCAATGACGAAGGATGAGGATAACGCAGCAGATGGGCGTTTTTCATCAGCCCTCCATCATATCCTGAAGTGGGAGATAGCGTTCTGAGCCGTGAAATAATCGGGACTCTTTTTGAACAGAACACCTAAATAAGGGACCTCTCCCTTGATCAGGCTCTTGATCTTGAAATCAGGATCAGCCCTTAAGGCCCGGAGCCAGTTGATTAGCTCCCGGGTGGCAGGCTTTTTTTCAATCCCCTTGATCTCCCGGAGGCGATAAAAGGTTCTCACCGCACTGTCGAGGAGTTCCTTGTCGATATCCGGAAAATGAACCTGGACGATTCTCCGCATCATCTCGGCCTCTGGAAAGGCGATATGGTGAAAATTACAGCGGCCCAGGAATGGATCGGAGAGGTCTTTTTTAGCATTGGACGTAATAACAATGACCGGCCGGCGCTTCGCCTTGAGGGTCTTATCGATCTCGATAATATCAAACTCCATCTGGTCGAGCACATCGAGCATATCATCCTGAAAATCGGTATCCGCCTTATCAATCTCATCAATGAGAAGAACGACTCTTTCATCCGATACAAAGGCCTGCCCAATCTTTCCCATCCGTATATACTCTTCGATGTTACTCACATCCCTTTTCGAATCCCCAAAACGACTGTCATTGAGACGTGTCAGGGTATCATACTGATAGAGGGCATCAATGAGTTTCATGCTCGATTTGACATTCAGAACGATCAGCCTCATACTGAAGGCCTCTGCAACGGCATGGGCCAGCATGGTCTTGCCAGTTCCAGGCTCTCCTTTTAAGAGAAGAGGCATCTCAAGAGCCATCGAAATATTGACAATTTTGGCCAATTCATCATCAAGAACGTACTTGGTAGCACCGTTGAATTTTTTCGTTCGATTCTCCTCGTGCATCCTATCACTCCTTGTCCCATAAATGCTCAAACTCCTGAATGGTAACTCATTTTTTAGGTTTGTTCCAACATTTACCAATACAAATCCATTACTAAGGAGTCCATTATTGAGAAGACATATTCTTGCGAAAATCTCTCCTAACCCCTCTTTTTAAAAGAGGGGAATTCCTCCCTTTTGTAAAGCCTGCCTGCCGGTAGGCAGGGGAGGGAAGGAGGGATTTAGTCTCCTGTGTCTGGACAATTATGGACTGACTAAAAGTCATGAAACGTCATGTGGTAGTAAGCAATCATTTGTAATTATTGATAGGATGTGCTAAGAAAAAGAGTTCGTAGATAATTCAAAGATTTATTTAGATAACACCGATAAATATTCCCGGATGCTCATCGATTCCCACGCCCATCTCGAAATGCCAGAGTTTAAGAAGGATCTGGAAGAAGTCATCCAGAGGGCAAAGGAAGCCGGTGTTGATTATATCTTTACGGTGGGGACAGAAAAAAGAGATTGGAAGAGAGCCCTCGAGATTGCCCATTCCCATTCCCTGATCTATGCTATTCTGGGTGTCCACCCTCACAATGCCAAAGAAATCGATGATCGAACCTATCCTACACTAAAGAATCTTTGCCGGGACAAAAGGGTAAGGGCCTATGGAGAGATCGGCCTGGACTTTTTCAGAAACCTTTCCCCTCGTGAGTTACAGATAAAGAGGTTTCGAGAGCAGATCGCCTTGGCCAAAGAGCTTGACCTTCCTATTGTGGTCCACGATCGAGAGGCCCATCAGGAGACTCTCGAGATTCTGAAATCGGAGAAGGCAGAGGAATGCGGTGGAATCATCCACTGCTTTTCTGGAGATTATCCGATGGCGAAGAAATGCCTCGATAGGGGATTCTATATCTCCATTCCTGGAACGATCACCTTCAAGAATGCAGGAGCATCTGAAGAGATCGTCAAGAAACTTCCCTTGGAATCTCTTCTTGTAGAAACCGATGCTCCTTTCTTAGCCCCTGTTCCCTTCCGGGGAAAAAGGAATGAACCCAGTTTTGTTCGTTACACGGCCCGGAAGATCGCCGATCTAAAGAAGGTTCCTTTTGAGAAGCTGGCTGAGGTCACGACGCAGAATGCCTTGAAAATTTTTAGGTTGAAAAATCCTCCCTAAATCCCCCTCACCCCGCGCCTCTCCCCTGCCTTCGCCGAAGGGGCTCCCGCCTACGCGAAGCCCCCGCTTCGGCGGGCATAGATAGGTCGCGCAGGCAGGCACCGGGGGATAGGGAAACCCAATTGGAAGGTCTACTTATAAATTCGCTCCCCCTTCCACTGGGAAGAGTAACGGTGGGGGTGAAATTTTCCACTCTCAATTTGGGGATTATTATGAAACCTGCCATTATCGAAGTAGATATGGTAAAAGATAACATTAAGGAGGGATCCAGGCATCCCATCACCCTGGAGGCAAGAGCCATTTTCACTAACCTTAAGAGGCTTCTCGAAGAGGGCCGAAAAAGAGGATTTCCGGTCATCTTTGCCTGTGATAGCTTTTTAAAAGAAGACTTCATCTTTAAAGGAAGGATGAAGATCCATTCTCTCCGGGGAACAAAAGGTTCAGAGGTCGTAAATGACTTAAAACCAGAACCTACGGACCTCGTATTACCCAAACGGCGGTTCAGCGCCTTCTTCAAGACGGATCTCGATCAGACCCTTCGGATGCTTGGCATCGATACGATTATTGTCACAGGCATCACGGTTGAAGTCTGTGTGTTGATGACAGCCATGGATGGGCTGAGCCACGATTTTTCTGTCATCCTTTTGGAGGACTGTACAGCCAGTAAAAACAGGGAGATGCATCGCTCCTGCCTTGACCTCTATCAGGATTTTGTCCTCTATCCCCTCTTGAGGGTAATGACCCTTGAGGAATTTTTGAGGGAGATAGCAATATAGGAGAGAACATTTTAGCCCTATCAGAGATCCCGAAACGAGTTCGGGATGACACCCTATTTGTGATGCTGAATTTATTTCAGCATCTATTTTGTTCATTAGGGATACAAATATTTATTCAATTTACAATATGAAAAGTTTTGATTTTATTGATGAGATAAGAAACATCCTGGGCAAAAGGGAGAGAAGGGTGATTGGCCATCTTCCTTTTCCAAAGGCGGCTGTCCTTGTCCCTCTTTTTGAAAAAGAAGGGAGTTGCCACCTCCTCTTCACCAAGAGAACGCATCAGGTGAAACATCACAAGGGAGAGATCTCCTTCCCAGGGGGGATGTCTGACAAAGAGGATGGTGATCTAAAAAAGACGGCTTTGCGGGAGGCTTCTGAGGAAATTGGGTTGAATGAGAATGACGTTCAGGTGCTTGGAACACTGGATGATATTGTCACTGTTACTGAATTTATTGTGACACCCTTCGTCGGCATCTTTCCCTATCCTTATCCCTTTAAGGTAAGTCCTACCGAGATTGCTGAGCTAATCGAAGTTCCCCTCGCCTCTTTGCTCGATCCGGATTGTTTTGGTGAAAAGGAGATCCTGCACAATGACAGAAAGCGAATTGTCCAGACTTACCAATATAAACACCACAATATCTGGGGCGCCACCGCCAAAATCCTGAAACAGTTTTTAGATCTCATTTTTTCCTAACGCAGCTTCCTATAACAACTTTTCCTTAAGAATATTTCTTATCTAAAAGAAGTATGAAAGTAAGACGGGTAAGGGACAATATATAACGTTGCTTAATATCTTAATACTTTTTGTTTATAAAGTCCCCTCCCTTGGGAGACGAGGTGTGAAATAGCCCCGTTTACTGAGGGATCTATTTGAAGGCGACTAAAGTCGCCCTTTCCCCTTACGAGGGATTACTTCATCATAGAAAAATAGGTTGACATTTCGATCTTAAAGCGGTATGAATGAGTCTCAAAAAATGGCAACAAAGACTTCCACAGGCATTGGTTACATAGACCATCTCCTGGGTTTCCTCAAGACCGGTGACAATGTCATCTGGGAAGTGGAGGCTGGAACCTGCATCGAAATCTTCCTTCAACGGTTTACCGAACATACCCTGAAAAATAGATATAAGTTGATCTATGTCAGTTTCAATCTCTCGCCATCCACTCTCCCCAAACGTCTAAGAGACCTTCCTAACTTGGAGAATCTGACTCTTTTAGACTGTTTCACCTCTGGAAAGGGAAATAATGATCCTCTCTTTACGCAGTTTTACGAAAAAGGCAAGGAGCAGTTTGAAGGGAATTTGGTTAAGGTAGAAAATCCAAAAGACATCTCCCAGTTTCGCGTCGTCATGGATCGAATTGAGATTGAAAAAGGAGCAGGCGTCCGATATATCTTTGACAGTCTGACAGGAATGCAGGATGTTTGGGGCGATGAGAACACTACTTATAAATTCTTTACGTACTCCTGTCCCCGGCTCTATGATCTTCAGACGGTTGCCTATTGGGTTTTGGAGAAAGATGCTCATGCTCCTTCCTTTAAGGCTAATCTGAGACATATCACCCAGATCGCGATCGAACTGAACAAGCAAAACGATGGGCTCTTCTTTAAGGTAGCAAAGCTCGAGGGAAGGTTTTCTCGAACAGCCTTTCTCCCGAAGCACTATGAGGTATGGGATCAAGAGGTGGTCTTCCCTGCCGTTGGAGGTCGTAAGCCAAGCAATCTTGGCGATAAGATCAGGAACTTAAGGAAAAAGTTAGGGATGACCCAGAAGGAGTTGGCGGAACAGGTTGGTATGACCCCCAGCTTTATCTCCCAGTTGGAGAAGAATCTAATCAGTCCTTCACTTGATTCTCTTTTCAAGCTAAGTGAAAAATTGAATACTCAAGCCGTCTACTTGTTGATGGACGGAGAGACCGGGCCATCGAGAAAAATGGTGATCAGGCCAAGTGAAAGACAGAATGTTCACCTTCAGTCCTTGAAGAATTCAGATGTGAAACTTCAACTTCTTGTCTCCAATCTCCTCAATCGGAGAATGGAACCCTATCTCTTGGCCCTAAAAAGAGGGGCTATGGTGAACGGACATTTCTTTAATCACAAAGGGGACGAATTTTCCTATGTCGTGGAAGGAGAATTGGAGGTTGAAATTCAAGGTGAAAGACAGATGCTTAGGCAAGGCGACAGCCTCTACATCGAGTCCGCAGTTCCTTCAAAGTGGATGAACGTGGGGAAGAAGGAAGCCCTGCTTCTATGGGTTCTAAGCCCTCCAAAGGAGCAGTGGAATTAAGTATCAATTTAAGGAATTTATTTTTTTCATAGAAGAATTAAGTATAACTTACAATTTTTTTGTAAAATTAATTTTAAATAATGTTGGAGGCAAATATGAACCTCGAACCGGTAGGCAAAATCATCGATAAACATCAGTGCAAAAGGACAGCCTTGATCAGCATCCTTCACGACATTCAGGATCGGTATCACCACCTTCCCAAAGAGGCCCTAAAAAAAGTAGCTTCCAGGCTCCAGATGGACCCCAATGACATTTATGGGGTCGCCACCTTCTACAAATCCTTCAGTCTCATTCCCAAAGGAAAACACTCCATTACGCTTTGCCTTGGGACGGCATGCCATGTGCGGGGAGGGCAGAACATATTGAGGGAGCTGACAAAATGTTTAGGTATAGGACCGGGGCAGACGACCAAAGACAAACAGTTTTCCTTAAATGCTGTGAACTGCTTGGGGGTATGTGCCATCGGACCGGTGATGCTCGTCGATGGAAAATTTTATGGGGAGATGAATCCAGTCAAAACAAAGAGAATGATGGAGAAGTTAGATACAAACAGAAGCGGGGTGAGGTCATGAGGAAGATAAAATCGGCGTCTGATTTAGAAAGATGGAAAGAGGATATCTTGACAAAACAGAAAAAGCATGAAATGGTCCTCTCCGTTTGTGGTGGTACTGCATGCCATGCTTATGGATGTAAAGAGGTGCGGGACCGATTTGCGAAAGTCATTCAAAAGATTGGCGGTAGGCACAAGATCAGATTGATGTTTACAGGATGCAGGGGTTTTTGCGAAAAAGGACCCATTGTGACCATTCAACCTCAAGGAATCTTCTATCAAAAGGTTCAGGAAAAGGATGTTCCCCTCATCCTTTCAGAGACCATCGAGAAAGGGAAGGTTTTAGAGCACCTTCTTTACGAGGATGGGGTCACTAAACAAAAGGTAACTTCCGAAAAGGATATTCCTTTCTATCAGGCCCAACGTCGGCTGGTCCTTGGGAGTAATGGTCGGATTGAGCCTACAAAGATTGAGGATTATGTTGAAATGGGTGGATACCAGGCATTAGCAAAAGTCCTTTTTAAGATGAACCCCGATCAGATCATCGATGAGATCAAGGTGTCCAAATTGAGAGGAAGGGGAGGAGCAGGGTTTCCAACAGGCTTAAAATGGGAAAGCTGTCGCAATATCCCTGGGGACATCAAATATGTCATCTGCAACTGTGATGAGGGAGACCCTGGGGCCTATATGGATCGGAGCCTCTTAGAAGGGAACCCCCATTCCATTTTAGAGGGCATGATCATCGGCGCCTTTGCGATGGGAGCAAACCAGGGTTTTATCTATGTGAGGCATGAATATCCTTTGGCTTGCAGAAACGCAGAGGTTGCCATCACACAGGCAAGAAAGGCAGGATTTTTGGGCAAAAATATTTTAGGTTCCGGTTTCGATTTTGATGTGGAGATTGCTAAAGGAGGTGGGGCCTTCATCTGCGGAGAATCGACCGCTTTGATTGCATCGATCGAAGGAAGACCTGGCGAACCCAGGAGTAAACAGATCCACACCGTTGAACAAGGTCTCTGGGGAAAACCAACGAGCATCAATAATGTAGAGACCTGGGCCAATGTCCCATTGATCATTCAAAAGGGAAGTCAGTGGTTTTCTTCCATTGGAACCGAAAAGAGCAAGGGAACAAAAATCTTCTCTTTGGTTGGAAAGGTAAAGAACACGGGGCTGGTTGAAGTGCCGATGGGGATGACCCTTAAGGAAATCATCTTTGATATTGGAGGCGGTCCGCAGAATGGAAAAAAGATTAAGGCCGTGCAGACAGGAGGTCCGTCAGGTGGTTGTATCCCTGCTTCGTTATTCAATCTTCCAGTGGACTATGACAGCCTCACTCAGGTCGGCTCCATGATGGGTTCCGGTGGAATGATCGTCATGGATGAAGGAACGTGCATGGTGGATGTAGCAAAGTACTTTGTCCATTTTCTCGAAGAGGAATCCTGTGGGAAATGTCTCCCCTGCCGTGAGGGATTAAAAAGGATGGGAGAGATTCTGGATGGAATCACCGAGGGAAAGGGAAATGAGGAGACCCTATCCCTTCTTGAGGAGTTAGCTACAGTGGTGGCCGACACCTCCCTCTGTGGATTAGGAAAGACAGCTCCTAATCCTGTCATCTCAGCCCTGAGATATTTCCGTCAAGAATTTGAAGAGCATCTCTACCAAAAGAGATGCCCTGCAGCCGTATGCCCTTCCCTGATCCGGTATTCTATTTCAGAGTCGGATTGTACCGGTTGCGGAGCCTGCAAGAAGGTTTGCCCAACACAAGCGATTGAAGGCGAGAAAAAGCAAAACCATCGTATCCTTTCCGAACTCTGCTCAAAATGTGGATCCTGTAAAGAAGTCTGCAAAGCTAATGCTGTCATCGTCTTGTAAAGGAGAAGAGAGATGAAAATTAAGACAGTCAATATCACGATTGATGGAGGATCAATTGATGTGGAGAAAGGAAACACCATTCTCCGGGCAGCTCGTCAATTTGGGATTCACATTCCTACCGTATGCTACCTCGAAAACCTCACTCCCTATGGAGGGTGTCGGATATGTGTGGTCGAAATCGGTCACGAAGGGAAAGATAAAACTTTTTTAGATACTTCGTGCACTCATGAGGTCAAGGAGGGAATGGTGATCCAAACCAAATCCCCAAGGGTCATCCGCGCAAGGAAGATGTTGGCCGAACTCTTGGTAGCCAGTGCTCCCAATGTGAAGATGACCCAAGACATTGCCGCTCGTATGGGACTGCTGAAGGTCCGATTCTCTATGGAGGACAGCCGATGCATCCTGTGTGGCCTGTGCATCCGGATGTGTTACGAACAGATGGACGGAAAAGCCCTCGGATTTGCAGGAAGAGGAGTGAGAAGAAAGGTGAGTATGCCTTTTGAGACGAGGCCGGAAACATGCCGCCTCTGCAGGGGATGCGATTATGTTTGCCCCGGGGTAATTGTTCCATGTCAAGGAATTAAAGAACCAGGAGAGCTTTGTGGAAAGTGCACCCGTCTTGAGGAGATACCCAACTGTTGCCCCACAGGAACCTTCGGCTGCTTCTGTGACCAGAACCCCCTTTGATACAAGTAACATAGCTCAAACCTCTCTGGACAGCCTTTAAACCTTCAATGGATGCAATTGCTGGCACAGAGTCCTAACGTATAATGCATTGGGACTACCTTATAACTTGTTCAGGAAATCGTAAAGAGAAAAAGCTGTATCAAAAATCCGCCAATGAGCTCAGGCGTCAATTTTTTACTGTACGTTGGGCTGGAAGCCCAAGGAGCTGTTCTGCAGAGGAAACGATTAAATCGTGATGGGAGATCTTCTTACGCCAGCTTTCCGGAATCCCTTCTTCGCCAAGGAATTATTTTAGCCATCAAAGGCGTCTAATTGGCTCAAGATAGGAACCTATCCCCAATTATCCAAAAAAGGCCCACCTCTATGGGCAGGCCTTTAATTGAAGAAGGCAAAACGCTTGAAGCAAAGTTTTTAAAGCTCCGGAAACAGGATTGAGAAGGTCTCTTCTGCAGGCTTGCGGTCAAACTGGAAGGTAATTTCGATCCGGTCATTTCCTAACCCCAGAGACACGGGCAGCTTCCCCTGATCGCCTTCGATATGAGTAATCGATCGGGCAATGGAGATGACATGGTCAGCGACCTTCGTTTCGGGCGCCGGAAGCTGATATATTCCCTTAGCTTCTACTTTAAACGATACTTTTCCCTCTTTAGATCGCCGGAGGGAAACACTTTTGGCCTTTTCACTGGCCCCATAAAAAATACTGAGACCAAGAAATTTAAGGGCATGTTCATCAAGGTCGCCACCCGGATCTCCGGAAATCCCTTTTGCAGCTTTTTCCAATTCCTTTTTTGGATCGGTCTCCATATAACAATCACAAAATTCTTGAAGCCTTAAATGATAATTTCTCTCATCTTTAATCATCTCGAGGCCCTCCTTTCATTCTAACCATCATTGTAATGATCGAGAGTCATAAATTCAAGGAAAAATTTAACCCCTCACCCTGCCCTCTTTCCTCCAGAGGTTGTGTCGCAATTACTATTTTGTCACCCTGAATTTATTTCAGGGTCTCGTAACTTTTTGATTTTATTAGATGCTGAAACAAGCTCAGCATGACATTTTTCAACTATTTACCTATTATGACACAGCCTTCCAAGGGGGGAGAAGGGAAGAGGGAGAGGGGATGACTTTATCAATCTTTCTGAAATCTCTTTTGATAATTTTTTTGTGAGATTTTCGATGATTTTAATTTCCCGGGAGGTGATATCCTCCCAGTGAAGACCTGCGGTCACGACGACGTTCCTTTTCAATCGGGCAGCCAGTCTTTCTGAGACCTGCTTTACCAACGTGTCCTCTTTATGGCCGATGAAGGTGAGGTTAGAGGAGGTGGCGCTCCATTTTTTAGAATCTTTCAGACTGGGCCGTGGGGTAGCCATTCCAACAGCACCGATATGGGGTTTCGTCCCACCCCAAATGGCAACAAGGAGATCTTGGCCTATTTCTTGTACATCACCATGGATTCTGAATGGCCCCTCTGAAACTTCGACCCTAAATCTTTTCATCTCTTCTTCTTCGCCACCTTCTTCAAGGATGAGTTTCCCCATCGGACAAACAGATCATGATCGATTCCAAAAAGATCAAGAATCTTACCCACCGTATGGTTGATGAGATCATCGATCGTTTTCGGATGGGTGTAGAAGGCTGGCATCGGAGGAAATAGAATCGCTCCCATTCGGCTGGCCTGAAGCATCAATTCGATATGGCCTTGATGAAAAGGAGTCTCCCGGACCACAAGGATGAGTTTCCTCCTTTCCTTTAACGTGACATCCGCCGCCCGTGTAAGCAGATTCTCATTATAGGAATGGGCAATGCCGGAGAGCGTTTTGATGGAACATGGAATGACAACCATCCCGTCCATCTTAAAAGAGCCACTGGAAATCGAAGCACCGAGATCTCCATCATCATAGACGTAAGAAGCCAGGCCTTCAATTTCCTTGATTGAGTATGAAGTTTCTTGAAGAAGGATCTCTTTAGCAGGGGAAGTGATGATAAGATGGGTCTCAATCTTCTTCTCTTTAAGGACTTCCAAAAGTCGGACGCCATAGAGGGAACCTGTGGCGCCCGAAATTCCAACAATGAGTCGCATGTTTATAAAGACCTCCAAAATTTTTCTCTAAAAAATCCCTCCAATTCAAGCTTGCTTGAAAGATGATTAACTTCTCTTCAACCCTTTGCTTCAAGGCTTTCTCTGAGGACCACAACAACAGCCTGGGCAAACTCCCGGTTGTTGATGTCTGCATTGACCTCCACAATCTTAATCTCTGGATCTAAATTCTTTCTTAACGAATTAACGAAGGCTTCGTCCGAAAGCGGGTCGTAGAGCGCCCCTCCTTCCACGCTGAGAGACGAAAACCCTTTCTTCGGGATGACAAACTTAACTAATTTTTTATGCTTATACTGATTAAGCTTTTCAGCCACTGCCTTTGCAGCCTGCTCCATCTCCTCTGGGCTTGTTCTGGCCTGCACTCGCATTGCATCTTGCAACAGGAGTTTCCTTTCTGCTAATTTCCTTGAAATCCAGAGGGAGTCTCCTTTGTCTCTTCTCTCGATGGGGCCGCAACTGATCATGTCAAAGCCACAGGGAGAAAGGAGGTATGGAATCGGCTGACTCAAGGCGGCATCCAACCGATTGGGTCCGGAGGCGCGGTTTCCTCCGAAAAGGTATTCACTGAAGCTTGCAGGGACAAGGTCAATAAATGCCTCAAAAAACCCTTGGCTGACTAAATCGACTGCAGCCCGATCACCCAATCCCGTAGCATGAAAGGAGACAAGATCATATTCTTTTTCAAGAAGTTCTCTCACATAGTGAGCGCCTTTATCGCAAAACCCAAATTCTGTGAGGGCGATAGAGGGTCTCTTCTCCTTCGAAAGAGTTTCAGCCCCTTCGACCATACCACAGATCGCATTTGCGCCATTGATCGCCAGCGTCCTCACCAGCGGGTTCAGACCCACTGTATCGACAACGGTATGCATCACCGTGATGTCTCTCAGACCGAAATATTCTGCAAGCCTATTAGCGTAGGCTGGCATGGCGGCAACGCTTGAGATCAAAAGTTTAGGTACCCCGAAGGGTAAGGCCTTCATCGCCGTAAGGGAGAGAAAGGTCCCCGTCATACCTGCAATGGCGATGATTCCTTTGAGTGCATCTGCCTTATGAAGGTCCAGTAATTTCCTGGTTAAGCCTTCTGCCACGAGGGAAGTCGCCTTCTCTCTCTCCTTAGCCAGCATTTTCTTGATTTCCTCAAACGTCCCTCCTGCGAGCCTAACAACCTCATCACAGGCTACATCCGCCTTCAGCGATGGGACAATTCCCCCTGTTCCGATGCTCACGTCGATCAGGATCGATTTCTGTCCCCGGCCCTCAATCTGTTCTTTGATGAGTCTAAGGGCTTCTTCTCTTTCATCCAACATACCAATGATCACGATCGGCATTTCTCATCCCTCCCTTCCCAACTTTACCTAACGGGTCATGCCGGGTTCGCCACCCGCGAACAATGAAAATGAGCAAGTATTGTTCTCTCCCTCTCCCCTGCCTTCGCCGAAGCGGCTTCGCGCAGGCAGGCGCCAGGGGAGAGGGGGAATTAGGGTTATTTTCTTAGTAACGCAAAGGGCATAGCGGTTAGCCTTCTTAGGTTCAGGTCAAGGGTAAGGCCTTTGACCTCTTAACCTCAACCTCAGGCTCAACCTTGCCCTTTTCTACAGGCCTAATTCCGACCATTTGGCTTTTATTTTTTTGATCATCTCCTGATCAAGTTCTATGGGAATGGGTTTTTCTTTCCATTCATAAGGAATGGTCGCATCCATGATAATTCTGGAGGTAATGTCCCTTTGATCGATGGGTAGAGAAGGATCAAGGGGGGTAGATCGACCCCGATGAATGATCTGAGACCTGCTCGGTTGGAATCTAAAACTGAGCGCCCACAGAACACGGGGTAAATCCCAGGGATCGATGTCCTCATCCACAACAATCACCGTCTTCAGTCCATAAGCACCCATCTCGGTGGAGATAGCAGCTGTACCTACTTGGTTCGCATGCCCCGGGTACATCTGCTTTACGGCAATAATGGCAATGAACCTTCCTGCCCCTTCAGGTGGACAGTAGACTGCCTTTATTCCAGGGATCCTCATGGCCTCGAGTTCCTGCCACAGGGTTGCCCCATAGGTCAGAGCCATGGTCATATGAGTATCGGTCACTGCCCTTCCCACAGTGGTAAACCAGAAAATCGGATTATTCCGATGGGTGACACAGTTCACCTTGATAAAACTTCGAGGGGTGGTACCGATTCCTGAATAATACCCTGTGTATTCCCCGAACGGGCCCTCAGGCTTCGTCGCATCAGGATCCACCTCTCCTTCAATGACGATTTCAGCGCCTGCGGGGATGGGAAGATCAACCGTCTCTCCCTTAACAACCTCGACCGGTCCTCCGCGAATGGCTCCGGCAAAATCAAATTCTGACTCAAAAGCAGGCAGTCTTGCTGCACCCATCAAGAAAAAGAGAGGATCCCCCCCTATGCCCACAATCACCGGCATCGGCTTTTTAAGGGCTCTATGCTTCTGGAGCATGAGATCTGCGTGTTTCCCCTTGATGAACTGGGTCCCCAAGTTCTTTTCGTCTAATACTTGAAGCCTGTAAACACCGATATTGAGCCATCCCGTTTCAGGGTCCTTTGAGACCGTATAAGCCGTGGTGCCAAAGAAGCGACCGCCATCCTTCGGGAAGACCTTGGGAACTGGAAACTTGAATAGGTTGATCTGATCTCCCTTCATCACATTCTCTTTACAGGGGCCGCCTGCCACCCACTTTGGAGGTACTTTCTTTGCTGTCCTCTTTACCCATTCCCTCATGAGTTCAACCAAACTCGTGGTCTTTGGCATGCCCATGATCAGGGCCAGTCTGGATGTGGCAGTACAGACGCTCGAAATCACTTGAGTACGATACCCCTTCACTTTTTCAAAAAGGAGAGCAGGCCCCTGGCGTTCTTCATTCAGTTTTGCAATGTGAGACATCTCGAGATCCCAATCCACTTCTGCCTTGATCCTTTTAAGTTCGCCTTCTTTTTCACATAGGGATATAAATTCTCTTAGGTCCATATAGAACCCTCCTTTCGTCAATATCGATTTTCTTTAAATTATAAAGATTGCTTGGACTTGTCAATTTATTTTTTCAGGGGGTTGTTATCGGGTGTTAGTTAGATTTTGTCCCTATGGATCGCACCACCTGGTCCAAAACTGCCACTGCTCTCTGGACAAAAACAGGCTCACTGATATGGGCATCCATCTCTTCGGTAGGGATGGGTAACTATTAGAAGTAGATTTTTTTCCAATTAATGACCTAACCCTTCACTTTTGTGGGAGTAAGAGCCTTTTCAAACAATAATTCTAAACCACTCTTCTTGCCAAGTATCGACTCCTTCTTTTTCTTGCCCCACACGGTCTCAGGGCGAGCCTGAACAAGGAAGATGCTTTCGGGGAAAGGAAGACTTCTGGAGATAGAATATTCTATATCTTGGGGGCACTCAAAATGGGCTTCGACTCGTTTTGCAATCTTTGTGAGTTCGATCACTTCCCTTTCTTCAAGGCATGGGAGTTTCCTCTTATGGGGTGCCAATTCTTTATACTCCATCTCCTTGGTCACAGGGTTATAGACAAACTCGCTCCCTTTATCCGAGATCACCCTTTCTTCGATCTCCAGCGTCACCTTATCAACTAAATATCGATCAGGGGTGACATTCCCGGAAACGACCGCTTCCCCAACCCCAAAACTTGCTTCGATCACCACCTTTGACTCATCCCCATTCACCGGGTTTACTGTAAACATCACCCCAGCCGCCTTTGCATCCACCATAGTGAGCACCGCAACGCCGATCGGGTCATAGTGCAATGGGAGCCCCAGTCTTGCCCTCGCAATGATCGAACGAGTATTGAATGTACTTGCCCACACACGAATAACGTTCTTTACCACATTTTGCGCACCGCACACATTCAAATAGGTTTCATATTGACCTGGATGACTCACCGGCCCTGCTGATCGGGTCGCCACATATAAGTCAACGCAACAGGCACCTTTGCATAGCTCAGAATAGTAGTTCTTCACTGTCTCTTCCATGTCCTGGGGCATTTTGATCGCCTCAACGATCTCTTTCATTTCTTTCGATGCTGCTTCATATTTTAACGTATCAGCCACATTATCCGCATTCGCCTGGAAAGAGCTCAAGAATTTCAATAAACGGTCTGTGGCCTCTGTCTCTTTCATAAACCTGCTGTATGCTTCGACTCCCAAGGCATAACCGGGTGGCACGTGAAACCCGGCTCTGGTCAATTCTCCAAGGTTAGCGCACTTCTTTCCCACAATATGGTTATGCTCAGTGCCAACCTCTTTCAACCAGTATATCCATTTCTCTGGCATAGGAACCCCCTTTGCCTTTCAAAAAAACTGGGGGTACCGTCCCTGTACCCCCAGCCATCTCCATCTCTCAACTAAGGAGCCGCTTTCTTAACAATAACGACTGTGCCTGCGCTCCCATCCACCTTGATAATATCCCCTGTCTTGATGATCGACGTGGCAACTCCAGTTCCTGTTACCGCAGGCAGCCCATATTCCCTCGAAACAATGGCGGCATGGGAGGTGAGTCCCCCAATATCTGTCACAGCCGCCCTTATCTTTGTAAACACAGGAGCCCATGAGGGATTGGTGCATGGAGCAACCATAATCTCACCGGGTTGCAACTTGACCACATCTTCGAGCAATTTGAGCACCCTTGCAGGTCCTTCAGCAACCCCTGCAGATGAAGCAAAGCCTTTAAGCTCGACGCCATCTTTAGCCTCAACCACAGCCCCTTTCAACCATTCGGCGACTTTGTCCGTGGTGATCCCCCATAACATGACCGTAAAGGGTTCCGAAACCTCTTCAGGGGGTATTCCGAGTCCGGGCACAGGCATCCATTTTCTGGCTGCTTCAAGAATTTTTTCTCGCTTCTCGGCCTTTTCCATCCAGTATTTGCCTCTGGTGGGAACACCTTCACCCAATGCCCATGAAGTCACTAAGTCCTCAATCAACATGGGCACCTCAAATCTGTTAAAGAGGTAGATATCATCGGATTTCTTCAGTACCCCATACTTTGTAAGGATATTCCCAAATTCGCTGATCTTCTCAAACCAGATGGTATGCAACCAGTGTTCAACCCAGAAGAGGTGATCTTCAGCGTACCGATAGATTGTCCTTACCACGTTGTATGCATCTTCAAAAGACTTCTTATCGTCTTCCGTTTTTATTAGACTTCTGTACTCCTTGACAATTCTATCCCTTTCTTCAGAAATTTCTGTAAGGGACCTCTCTATCTTTTCACCTTTCCCGAGTCTTTCCACATAGCTCTTTAAATAACTGAAAGGCACATCCATTTTATTGATCCAGCTACGCTCATAATGATACCACCCACTGCCACAGGAGACATAGAACCATGGGTTTTTTATTCTTTCAAGCTCTTCAAGCCATACCCTGCCCGCCTCGATATATTTCAGTTCCTTCATCTTTTCCGCAGCAGGAATATCCTTCTTGAGGATATCGCCAACGGGTGGCTGCGCGATTGCCAACCGACTCAATCGACATAGTTCCTCTTCCGGTCGGAACATGGACACATCTGCTCCTGCAACCATTTTGCCAATGGTACTTTCCATGACTCCTGGAAAGAGTTTTTTCGCAGTATCGACAAACATGAGGTAGGCAAGGTAAGCGAGGTTCAAATATTCAAAGTGATACTGCCATGCCTTAAAAATAAGGCTTATGATCGTATTAAAGGCCTCTATCAGCTCATAAGCTTCAGTGTATCCTTTCGGCGCGGGAAAGACTTGGTCATCTGGTACGAATTGACTAAATTCTTGAGGTATCTTAAGCGCTTCCATCTCCTTCCCGAGAGCCTGGACTTTTTTGTACCATTTATCCCACAGCTGGTCGTAATTCTGAAAGACATAGGGCACTCTTTTCCCAAACAATTCTGCCTTCTTCTGGATAATCTCTCCGGGAGGCGGCTCAACAGCAGCGATATACATGTAGCAGCCCAGCATCCTCTGAGCAACTCCTTGGGCTGGAGGGATACAAAAGACCCTTGTCGTATACTGGGAAAGGGCTATCTGCCATGCCTCTTGAAAAATGTCGTCCAGGGGATACATGGGTTCAGGGGCATGGATCTTATCCTGAAACCAGAAATGTTTCTTTTCCCATTGATCCCTGTCCTTGCTAAATAAGCGCTGGGGTGGGTACATTTCCTCCCATCCTTCTAATTCAGCCGGCAGTTTTACTTCTTCTGGATATGGAAATTTTTTTGCTTCTGGCATAATGATTCCCCTTTCTGATCAAAGATGATCTCCCGCTGCCTCCGCCTGCCTGCTCGATGAGCAGGCAGAGCAGCACATCGGGGTCGAAAATGGAGCCAAAACCCCACCCTTGGGCTTAGAAGCAATAGGTGATAGCGAATAAACCCGTCACCCCTTGTGGCCTATTTCTTGTCGCCGTTTCGAAGGCAGCGTGTAAATCGAAAAACCATCTCCGGTAGTTATACCAGAGGCCAGGGCCTATGGCGAAAGTTCGCCCCTTATCGTTCTCAACCGTTCCAAAACCTGTTTTATCATCTATTATCTGTTGATAAAAATATCCAACGGCTCCCACCCTGAAATCTTTAGTAAGGGCGTACTCTACCGAGTAATCAAAGTGAAACTCCTGTCCTGGTCGAAGGTCCGTCTCTAAACCGGCTAACGCCGGATTCCCAATTTTAGCCGCCGTCGAAGGACCAATGAGGAGATCATTATTCTTCGTATTAAAATCATACATAAATTTAAGCGATGCAGAAAGATTTGGATGCTGGGGTAAAAAACCTGTGATCGCGAAAACAGGTTCAAAGGTCCAATGATTCTTCCCAATACTCACAAGATTTTTCTTATTGTATGCACCCGTTGGAATATAGATGTCCAATGCACCTACCATGTGAAGAAGACCACTCTTGGCATGCCACGTCCAAATAAAAGGAGAATAGATCAGGTCACCTATTCCCCCTCTCCGATCATTTAAGTCGATCGGTCCACCCGGGGTTAGGGCGTCCAAATGCATGTCAACCTTTAGGAGGGGAACAAACAGATGCTGGCCATAAAATCCACCCAGGATATTTAGCTTGGAGATCCAGAGAAATCGCGGGATGGTGCCATACACACTCAATCGATCCAATTCAACACCATCTCTTGCGAGACTTAAGGTATCGCCACTATTATCTTTAAGCTTAGTGGCAGTGTAATAATAATTGTAATCCTTGAGATAGAAGCCGGGGGGTGGCGCAACTCCTGACAAAATGCTCTCAACCCCGTTTGGATAATGTTGCCCTCCGCCTGCAAAGGCAAGAAAAGGAAGAACGAATGAAATGACTGGGATGATAAGTGCGAATGTAACCTCTCTTAATAGCCCTGCTTTTACTCCCATGATGAACCCTCCTTTCTGTAAATGGTTAAGTGGTTAAGTAAGACCTGCCAACACCCTCAAGAAATTAAGATAATGGGAAAGCTTATGAATAAATGGAAATGGTAGAATGTTTTGATATTAGACAACGGTAATCAAATAGTCAATATGAAAAATTTCACATGGTTAGCCACTTAGGTTCAATGTTATCGGCACGGACATAAATGCCAAGGGGAAGGATGATATTCATAATGATCGAATAGATTGATTTTAAAAGAGATTCGGGAGGTTAAGAGAAAAGGTCCCTCTATTTTCCTTTTATTTTTTGAGCTACCTTGAGAATGGTTTCGATATAGGGGTCACTGTGATTATAATACCAAAGGATCTTCCTCTTTCTCTCCATGGACATCCCCTTTTTCCATCCATGGAGGTTCAAGTAATTTGCAATGCTGAGAATCGCTTCTTCTTTGTTCGAAAGCCAATTCTCAAAACCACCTTTACTTATTGCAAAGACCATATAGCTCGAAGGAATGAATTGAGGCATGCCTAAGGCCCCAGCGTAGGATCCCTTCACCTCTAAAGGATCGACCCTTTCATCATGAGTGATCGTTAAGAAACATTTTAGTTCATGATAGGCCCAGTTGGCTCGGCGTTGAGCACTATTTTCCAGCCATTCATAGGTGAGTTCAGGTTCGGTTTCCTTCAGAATGAGAAAATTATTTTGAAGATTATCCGGAGCATCCATGATGGCCATGCTCGCCAGGGTAGGAATGACACGATGTTTTCCCTTATTCTCCCCAAACCTTGACTCCACAAGGAGAATGGCCACGATCACCTCCTTATCCACATTGAAGCGCTTCTCCACCTGTACCAATTGCTTGAGATTTTGATGGAGAAATTTTTTTGCAAGGAGGATCGAATCAGGACTCAGAAACGGAGTGTACCACGCTTCCTTTTCTTTTGAACGTAAGGAAATCAGCATTCGTTCCGGAATGATTTCTGCTCGCTCGTCCATGAATAGTTTGGATAATAATTCAGAATCAAATCCGTCTTTCGAAAGACGCTCAATCAGGGGTTGATAATTAGCAGGAAGGGTCAGGGTAGCATTGCCATAGGTCAGCGAAGGGAGAAAGAACAGCAGGGAAACGATCAATATTATCATAAAGAGCCCTTTCCAAAACAGTTCAGAAGTTCCCCAAAGTCCTTAATAAAATAGGAGAAATTTGCAGCCAGGAAGTTCTCTGGAGAATTCCCCTTAGCCAGCAGAATCCCCTTCGCTCCCTCAGAACAAATTTGATCCATAGCTTGAAATTTACCAGGTTGAACTCTGTTTTTCAACACCTAATTTAAAAATGCTTTAAAATGAATAAACTTTTAGTGTAAAATAGGTATCATGAAAATATTGATCCTCCTTCTTGGTCTTATTTTGGTTCTTGTTCAACTCCCATTCGGGCCTTCTCTTCAAGAACAGAAACCAGAGGATGAGAAATCACCGGTCAAGGGGTGGTGGTTAGTGACTTACTTTGCCGTCCCTCCCACTCAGTATTCAAAGACGGGTGGCATCATCAAGGCTGAAAGCCTGGGCACCCGTTCTTCCCTTTTTAAAGAGATTAAAGAGAAAGAAAAGGATTATTCCATCCTTTCCTGGAAATGGAAGATTTCGAATACAGTCCGTTCTGCCATCGAAACACGAAAGGACCGGCACGATGCAGCGGCCAGGGTCATGGTCGTATTCGGAAGAGAAAAGAGTTTCAAACTCTTCGGAAGGGAGCCTGGAGGTCTGAAGATTGAATATATCTGGGCAAGCCATCTACCCAAAGGGCATGTGTTCGACCACCCTGGCGAAAAGGGCTGCAAGATCTTCGTCCTCGAGTCTGGTGAGGGAAAGGCTGGGCAGTGGATCTCTGAAACACGGAATATACACAACGATTTCAAAAAAGCCTTTAAAACTGACTCCTCTGGAATCAGAGCCATCGGAATCCAAACCGATACCGACCATAGCAACGAGAGGGTCACCGCTTATTATTCTGAGCCCACTCTGAAGAAAAAATAACCCATCGTGTTTTGTTTTAGAGATGCAGACCCCCTAACTGAAAAATCCAATCAGAGGTAAGTGAATGCCTGTCTAAATTAGCGATAAAGGGATGAGTGTGTTATATTTTTTAGTCACGTTCTATAAACAAGGATTTGGAACACATCAAATTTTTAGGGGAGGATGAAATGTTTCAGGTTACAGAAAAGGCCGGTGAGATGATCAAAGAGGCCCTAAAGGACAAAGAACCAATTCCTTCGATCCGGATCGTTTACAACGAAGGCGGGTGATCAGGGCCCGCTCTGGGCCTGGTTCTGGATGAACCAGGGGATGAGGATACCGTTTTTACTGAAATAGGTGTTACTTTCATGGTCAATAATAATCTGCTCGAACGCGTGAAGCCCATCAAGATAGATTTTTTGGATAGCCCCATGGGCTCCGGATTTCGCATTACCTCCAACCTGAAGGGAAATAGAGACTGCGGGTCCTGCAGTTGTTAAAGAAATTCAGCATAAATCTCTCCTTTTAAAAGAAGGGTCGACGGCTTATCCTCGACCCTTCTTTTTTACCAGGTGCCACACAGCCACCGGAGTCGCCTCTTTCTAAGCAATGGGGCATGACGGAGCCTCACCCGTGAATCCCGCCTTTAGCGGGAAAAATCAATAATCCCCCCTTGCCTCTTTTTAGAAAAGAAGGGGTGGGGGGATTTGAAAGGTATTTTCTAACCATTCATCTTGTCGCGCTCAAGTACAAAGGCATGGATGTGGGCAGGCGTGGTCCCACAACACCCGCCGACAATGTTCGCCCCTGCATCCACGATTGTCCTTAACTGGGAGGCCATCTTCTCGGGAGTCTCCCGATATACAGTGTTTCCATCCACAAATTCAGGCAGGCCCGCATTGGGTTTACACCAGATCGGCAGGACGGTAGCCGAACGCATCTGGCGCGTCACCTCGATCATATGATCGATTCCTGCGCCGCAGTTAGCGCCGACAATATCTGCCCCGGCTCTCTCCAACTCCAAGGCTGCCTGATCCGGCCGAACTCCCATCAGGGTAGCATAGCCACGTTGCTTTTTGTCGAAGGTCATGCATACGACCACTGGCAGGGACGTGCTCTCCCTGGCCGCACGTAATGCAGCCTTGGCCTCAGTGAGATCTGTCATCGTCTCAATGACAATCCCGTCAACCCCTCCCGCTCCAAGGGCCTTTGTCTGCTCCGCGAAGCATTTCACCATCTGCGTCTCAGTGACCGTCCCAAGGGGCTCCATGAGCTCCCCTGTCGGCCCTATCGATCCGAACACGAGCGCGCAGTCACCGGCTGCCTCCCTGGAGATTTTAGCCCCAAGATAATTTATCTCTGCCGTCCTGTGCTCAAGTGCTGCCCTGGCAAGCTTCAGAGGGTTTGCGCCAAAGGTGTTCGTCAGAATGATGTCTGCTCCACCCTTCACATAGGAGACAGCCACGGCGCGAACACCCTCGGACCGTTCAATGTTCCAGGCCTCGGGGATCTCGCCTGGCTTTAACCCGTTTTTAATCAACTCCGTTCCCCAACCGCCGTCAGCAATCAATACCTTTTTCAACTCAAGCCAGCTCCTCCAGGCCCTCATCCCACCCTCCTATCCGGTTCAGTACCCTTGAAGTTCGTTCTTGGCCACCTTTCAATCTACCTGCCGAAGATCGTCCCAAGACCCAAACGATTGACATCAATTATAATTCAGACGGCTCCATCCAGCCAACAGAGTCAGAAGAAGGCTCCTTTGCTCGGCCTTGATAAAGAGGACTGAAGAGATTATTATTATACCATATACCCCAGGGGGGTATAAAATGCAACCAGATTCCCAGAAGAAAGACATCCTGTTGCGACTCAGGCGGATTGAGGGGCAGATCCGGGGGATACAGAAAATGGTAGAGAACGGGCTCCCCTGTGCCAACATACTGACCCAGGTGGCTGCTGCCACAGCAGCCATCAAAAGGGTTGGGATAGTTACCGTCCAAGCCTATATTGAGGAATGTCTCGATAAGAGTCAGAAAGAGCCCGGGATGAAAAAAGGAGAGGCTATAAAGGATCTCCAGAAGGCAATCTCGCAATATATTAACTGGGCCTAATGGAAGGTGGATCGTGGAGTGTAGGGGTATGGATATAAAACCATAATAAAGGAGGGAGCAACGTGGCTTCTGCATTAAGAGTTAAGGGGATGAGTTGTCAGCACTGTGTGATGTCGGTCACAAAAGCCTTAAACAAATTGGATGGGATTCAGAATGTGAGGGTGGACCTTCAAAAAGGAGAGGTAAGTTTCGATAATACGAAGGCCCTTGGGTTAGACAAGGTAGAAAAGGCCATAACAGACGCCGGGTATCAGGTTACAAAAGGTTAAGGCTGAGGTTGAGATTAAGAAACTTTAGGTACATCTATTGTATGTAGTTCCCATTCGATTGTTTTGAGGTAACATGAAAGACTCTATTTTAACAAGGAGGAAAACATGCCTATTTACGAGTATCGGTGTCGAAAATGTGGGAAGGTTTTCGAGATGATTCAAAAGATGGATGAGGGAGGAGAGGCACTTAAATGTTCATCCTGTGGGCAGAAGGGGCCAGAAAAGCTAATGTCCTGCTGCTTTAGCTCTTCAAAGGGCTCAGAATTACTCTCCCCAGCGCCCTCTTCATCCTGTGGTTCGGGTTCTTCACGATTTACCTGAGGGTAATCGATAACCGGTGGTTCACCGGATGCTTTAGAGGGCATGGTTGCAAAAAACCTAAATCGTCAAGAACCAAAACCGAGATTCCGAGGCAATTCAGGATGACAAAAAAAAGAAGGATGAGGAAGTGAAGGCCTATATCGCCCTATAGGATGGAAAGAATTTAACTTACCCAGAGATGATCAAGTTCCTTTCTCATGAGGTCGCTCTTTTTAAAGTGCCACGCTACCTAGAATACCGATCGGATCTTCCAAAAAACATAATGGGAAGGGTGATGAAAGAAGTTCTGAAAAAGGAGAGGGCTGACTTGACCAATGACTGCTATGATCGGGAGAAAGAATGATGGAGACTTCTAAGGCAATGGTACTCGAAGCACCGGGAAGGATGATCTTAAGAGAATTTCCTCTTCCCCGAATCGGAACGGAGGAGGGACTCCTCAGGGTCGAGATGGTTGGAGTGTGTGGATCAGATGTGGGAATTTATAAAGGAAAGGCGAGCAGAGCGCCTCGACCCTACCCCATCATCATGGGCCATGAAATTCTTGGGACGATCGCTGAGATCGGAGAGGACGCATCGAAAAGACATTGCCTGAAGGAGGGGGATCGAGCCATCGTTGAATATGCCTTTGGCTGTGGGGAGTGTTTTGAATGCAAAAAAGGTGATTATATCCATTGTGAATCATCCTTCACGTACGGGTCCATGCTCTCCTGTAAAGAGCCACCGCACCTTTGGGGCGGGTACAGCGAATATCTCTATCTGCACCCAAGGGCCATGCTCCATAAGGTGAGCAAGGATCTCCTCTCCGAGGTTGGAGTATTGATCTGTGCTGTTTTAGGTAATGCGATCAGGTGGCTCCGAATGGTGGGCAATCTTTCTATTGGAGAGACCGTTGTCATTCAAGGTCCAGGACAGCAAGGCTTGGCCGCAGTGGTCGTGGCGAAGGAAGCTGGCGCCGGAAGGATCATCGTCACCGGGTTGACGAAAGATCAAAAGCGATTTGAACTGGCCAAAACTTTTGGAGCGGATGTGATCCTTGATGTGGAGAAAATGGATCCTGTAAAGGCAGTTAGGGAAATCACCCAAGGAAGAATGGCCGATATTGTGATAGATACCAGTGGAAATCCCAGGGGAGTTGGGACAGCCATCGATTTGGTGAAAAGGAAGGGGACTGTAATCCTTCCTGGCCTTTATGGAATGGACAAGGAGATTCCTCTGATTCTCGACAAGATTATTTATAAGGAATTAAAGATGCAAGGTGTCTTCAGCCATGACTATGGGTCCGTTCTTCCAGCGATCCGTTTAGCCGAGTCAGGGAAATATGCCTTGGAGCAGATGGTGACTCACCGATTCTCCCTCTTCGAGGCGGAAAAAGCGGTAAAGATGGCGGCAGGTGAAATCCAGGGCGAGGACCCTATTAAAGTAGTTATAAATCCGCAGGGGTAAAAAGGCTCTTTCTGTTTACGATTCCAGCTGACCCTAATCAGAACAACTGCTACCAACATAAGTATCCTCAACAAAGCCGTATACAAGAGTTCCTAAAAGAAGTGAACCCACGCAGAAAAGAAAGGTTAACCGATACGCGTCAAAAGGATAAGCTCCCCCCACTCTGGGAAACCACTCAATGAGATATCCCATGACTTGTTGAAATAGAGCTAATCCCATGAATCTCGAAAAATTAACGGCCGCCAGGCTCTTGGGTGGTACGTGGGAACCTGTCGCCCTGATGGGAAGGGAGAAACTCAAGTGAGAGGACCTCATAAGGGTGAGAGTGCCAATCCAGGGCACAGGGACGGACTAACTGGTAGTCGCAAGGTTACCGGAAACAGCAACTGGCTGATAAGAGCCGGATGGTGGGAGACTGTCACGTCCGTGTCTGTGAGGGCCATAGGGTGAATTTCCCCTGGGCAACTCGACTACCCCCGGGACCGCTCTTTTTATCGGGTCCCCTTACCCCAAAATTGTGGACTCAAGATTTCACCCGCCAGAAAGCCAATAGGTATCACCGATTACTGAAATGAACCCACTCCCTGGGCTAAAGCCCAGGGTTTCAGGCCTCTGGCATGCCTGGCATGACCTTCGACCATGCCAGATTATGCCGGTAAAAGGCCTCCGCTTCGCTTCGAAAGGATGCCATTCATCCCCATGTTTGAAAGCCTGGGGTTTTCTGGCATGGCTTATAAAAAAAAGAGGGATGATCCTTCTTCAAAAGGGTTGCCCTGGGGGGTTATAGGACTTCTTGCCTACGCTGGCTTTCTTATGATTTATGCCCGGACAGGGTTTGACAAGAGGGGTTGCTGTCATTTTTGTGAATGCAGAGGGAAAGTGGTGGATCGATTCCCCCCGTCAAGGCTGGAATCGATCTTGAGACAAATCGGGCAGATCCTGCTTGTGATCGTCTTGAGGGAGGGAATCCACTCCTTTGCCTCGATCGGTGGTTACCTGAGAGAGTAACTTATCCCGCCAGTTGCAGAGACGGCCATGGGCAAACCCCTCTTCAAGGCTTCAGACGGCGGTCGATTTGACATTTTAAGGGAAGGGGAGGACCCCACTTAATGTGAACTCCGGCAGGGGTCTGGAACGTAAGCCTTCCTTTCACGGAAGGTTCGCCCTGAAGCCTTTCCGAACGGCTTGCCCACGTCCGTATAGTGAAAATTTACGCAATATCTGATGCGATGGGCACGGAGCTACTCCATCATCGACCACCAGATCCTTCATGGCAGGTATCTGCATCGGTTAAGCCATGAATCGATCAGCCTGTATCTGTTTCTGGTGGTGGTCCTGCGATTGAAGGTGCCTTCCGAAGGGCCCCGTACCTGCGGACCTCGGACTCCTACCATGGCTGCGGGGATAAACGACCATGTCTGGGAATTGGAAGAACTGCTGTGTTACAAAGGAAAATCATCAATTTATTAAATTAAAGGGTCACTACCATTTCTATTTAGCGAATAATTTCAAAGGGTTTTAAAACACTTAATCAAAAACTCAGAAAACCAAAAAAAAAGGTTGACAAAAAAATTGTTTTATGAATACTGTAATCCCACACATCTTTTTTAGTGTAACTAAAATTATGGATAGAGGGCTCAGAGAGTCAATAGAAGTATTGGGGAAAAAGATAAGAACTATACGAAGCGACAAAGCGATACGCCTTCGAGAATTATCTTCAAGAACTAAGTTGTCTATCGGAGCCTTAAGTCAAATCGAGAGGGGGATCATGACTCCTTCTCTCTCCTCAATGATTCTTATCGCCCACGCACTTCAAACTCCAATGGGCGATTTTTTTGACTCTCCTGAATTAACTTTAAAGGGAAATCCAAATGCTTTATGTATTAGAAAGGGTGAAGAAACTTTACTTCACTCATCGAAAGGAGTTTCTGTCTATTTGTTGTATCATGACGAGGTTTTTAGCATGGAAATAGTTAAGAATATTTTTGAAATATCCGGAACAACAGGAGATACAAAATATCAACATGAGGGTGAAGAATGGGGAATGGTCTTAAAGGGCCGTTTAAGAGTTGAACTGGGGAAGCAAGCATACATATTGAACGAAGGCGATAGCATATGTTTGAAATCCAACATACCACACAGGCTTATAAATATAAGTAGTGGCAAGACCATTCAAATATGGTTTAATTCTCCGCCTTTATGGATTAACAAGGGCAGGTCTATATTCCTAACATAATTTCTCTAAGATCTATGGATGGCTATACAAAACTCTTTGATTTGACAAATAAAATAGCATTAATCCCAGGAGGGCGAGAGGTATCGGTCAAGGTTTGGCGAAACGCTCAGCCGATTTTGGGTGTAATATTGTCTTGGTAGACATAGATTCGAAACATCAGAAAAAGATTGTTAACGGGATAGAGAAAATAGGAAGGCAAGTTTTTTTTCCAGCTGATGTGGCGAATTATTATTCAATTAATGAAGTGGTCAAGAAAGCAATTCCCTGCTTCGGGAAGATTGATATCTTAGTGCAGGCTACCCAAATTAGCTGAGATCTTTAAAGTCGCCCCTTGAATTAATTGGCTTTTTGGACAAGGTTTTTCACATTTGAGATTCGGGTTCCCTCGTGGGAGATACTGTTCGAATTAGGTCAGGTTAAAACACAACTGCTCCAGCTCATAGGGAACCGGGGCAACTTTGGACAAGACCGAAGTGGAACACCTCTGGGTTTTTGGGTGTGAAATGTAAATGAACTCACAGGCAGGGGGGGTGGTGCGATGAAAGTGGAACCAAAGGATACAAGGATGCCGAAAGAAGTCATGATACGGCTTTACACGGATATGGTTCGTATTAGGAAAGCCGACGAAAAGATGGTGGAGTGTCTTTTGGCAGGAAGATTACTCACATTTTTTCATAGTGGCCAGGGACAGGAAGCGCCAGGAGTCGCGCTCTGTGCTTCTTTAAGACAAGATGATTATCTATTCCCACAGCACCGAGGTCATGGGATTAACAAGTGTCTGCCGAGAGGGATGACCATGAAGGAGATAATCGCCGAACACTTCGGTAAAGCCACTGGCGGATCACACGGGTACGCAGGGTTTCACTGTTGCAGTATCGATCGCGGCATTTTTGGCTATGGGGGAATCGTTGGAGGCGATTTTACTTTGGCAGCCGGGGTGGGTATTGCATGCCAGATGAGAAGAAAAGGCCAGGTAGTGGTTTGCTGTTTTGGAGATGGCGCTACCGGTAGAGGGCCTTTTCATGAGGCTATGCTTATGGCAGCCAAATGGAAACTCCCGGTTATTTGGTTTTGTGAGAACAACCTTTATCAGCAAATGACCGGTATGGCGGTATCGCATCCTAAAGTGGACATAGCCGATTTTGCATATGGCTATGGTATCCCTTCGGCTATTGTAGATGGGCAGGATATTTTGGCTGTTTATGAAGCCCTCCAACCGGCTATCGAAAAGTCTAGGACGGGGGAAGGTCCCACTCTTCTAGAAATCAAGACTTACCGTTACAGAAGCCACAGCGAAGGGATGCGCGATCATTCGGCGCCTGGGGGGAGGTTGCGTCCTCAAGAAGAGATTGATGCTTGGAAGAAAAGGGATCCGATCAAATTATTTGAGGAGAGGCTCCTCAAGCAAGGTGTCTTGACCGATGTCGATATCGAAGGGATTCATCGCAAGGCAGTAGAAGAGATGAACGAAGCGGAGCGATTTGCTGCCGAGAGCCCATATCCTAACCCAAAGGACATGTCCAAAACCCTTTTTGCAGAATAGCCACGGAGGCATTACGATGAGGGAAATTACCTATAAAGAAGCGATTAATGAAGCAATGCATGAAGAAATGACTCGAGATGAGACCGTTTATACAATTGGTGAATCAGTAAGCCAAGACGTTTGGGGTACAAACGATGGTCTATATCAAAAGTTTGGGTCGATGAGAGTAAGAGATACAGCGATAAGTGAGGCGGCTATTATGGGTTCTTCTGTCGGGGCAGCATTAGCGGGGTACCGGCCGATTGCCAACATGATGTTTGCTGATTTTCTGGTTTGCGCAGCCGACGAACTCTTATATAAGGCGGCTAAGTGGCGCTTCATGCACGGCGGCAAAGTTACTATCCCCTTGGTTGTCAGAGGAGCTATTGGTGGCTATTCTCATATCGGCCCCGAGCACTCGCAGTGTTGGGAGTCTTATTTGATGCACACTCCGGGGTTAAAGATTGCAATACCGAGCACACCATATGACGCCAAAGGGCTTTTGAAGACGGCAATCCGGGATGACAATCCGGTTGTATTTTTAGAGCACAAGAATCTCATGGGGATAAAGGGACCGGTGCCTGAGGAGGAATATACAGTCCCCTTCGGCGTGGCGGATGTGAAGAGAGACGGAAAGGATGTAACTGTGGTTGCCATAGGATATATCGTTCACCTAATTCTGCAGGTGGCTGATCTTTTACAGAAGGAGAAGGGGATCAATGTAGAGGTCATTGACCCTCGAACGCTTGAGCCCCTTGACATGGAGACCGTGGTAGCTTCGGTCCAAAAGACAAAGCATGTCGTTATCATTGATGAAGACACTCTGCGCTGCGGTCCTGGTGCTGAGATCGGGATGCAGATTATGGAGACTGCTTTTGATTATCTGGATGCTCCGATTAAAAGAGTGGGGGCGAAAAACTTTCCGATAGCGGCCGGATACCTGGAGCAATTTGTTCTGCCTCAACCTCAAGAGATGGCTGATGCCATAGGTGAAGTTTTGGGTGTGAAGGAGCGTTTAGACTTGATGGACAGGGTGAAGCCAAAGAGTGGCTACCGTTACCGGCAAAAAGAGGATACCCGTTAATCAATCCTAACCTATAGAATTGGCATCAAGGCGGTGCAATCCTTGTCAAACACCTATTCGTAGGGTTCAGGTGTCTGGTGTAAATTAACCATTATGCTATCACATTATTTCTGTGGGAAAAACAATGGCGGCCGAAATAAAGATGCCTAAGCTTGGGATGACCATGTCCGAGGCTAAAGTAGTTGAATGGAATGCTATGGAAGGTGACTGGATAGAAAAAGGAACCATTGTTCTGACGATAGAAACCGAGAAACTTACGTGGGGAGTCGAAGCAGTCAGGTCGGGTTTTTTGCACCTTATGGTTAAAGCAGAAAAGGTGGCAGAAGTTGGCGCTACACTTGGCCTTCTTGTAGAAACTCCAGAGGAGTTAAAAGCAATTCAAAAAGAACCCCCGGCTCCTGGGGCGGGAGAACCTATGGCGGCTTTATCAATGAGGGCGCCGTCAGTTGAGGTTCAAATCCCTCGGAAGAAAGAGTTCGCGCCTGCCAGCCCCCTGGCACGCCGTCTTGCAAGAGAACTGGGCGTCGATCTGGCGATGGTGCCTGGTACAGGCCCCGAAGGCCGGATTATAGAGGCAGACGTGCGAAAATATTCTGAAAAGGTCTTCTCACCCCCGAAGATTTCACCACTGGCAAAAGAACTATCGTTGCAAGCTGGTTTGGACCTTTCCAAAATTGCTGGAACTGGAGAAGGAGGTAAAATCACGAGAGCAGATGTGGAGCGCGCCCTGAAATTCAAAGGTCCGGAGGAGGAGGTTAAACCCGTCTGGTCAATCCCCTTCACTGGTATGCGAAAGACGATTGCCGAGAATTTGTATGCCAGCCTTCAGAAGACAGCCCAGGTTACGACTTTTACAGAAGTTGATGTTACAGAGACGGTACGTTTGCGGGACTTAGTGCGGGAGGAATATAGAAATGATGAGGCGTCAAGAGTCTCTTATAACGATATGGTTATATTAGCGACTTCTCGGGTCTTAAAGCGCTTTCCTATCATGAACTCCACATTGGTGGCTGATGAAATCTTGGTTTACAATACAGTAAACATGGGTATTGCCGTTGCACTGCCCCATGGAGTGATCGTTCCCGTACTACGCGATGCTCATAAAAAAGGGCTTTTACAGATTGCGCGGGAGGCTAGTGAGTTAGCCCGGAAGGCACGCGAAAATACGCTTACCTTGGATGATGTAACCGGGGGGACCTTTACAATTACAAATGTCGGAATGTTTGATGTAGACGGAGGGACCCCCATATTGAGGCCACCTGAAACAGGTATTCTGGGCGTAGGTCGAGTCAAAGAAAAACCAGCTGTTTATAATGGCCAAATCGCTATTCGTTCGATGATGACCCTAAGCTTAACTTCTGATCATCGAGTTGTGGATGGTGCGGAGACCGCAAAGTTTTTGTCCACGTTGGCGAGGTATCTTCAAAATCCTGCCTTAATTAATACGTAGTTTGCAAAGAGCGTGCATGGGGATGACAGGGGTTCAGTAATAATATATGATGTTATGGTGATTGGCGGAGGACCCGGTGGATTAGGCGAAGTAGTTATAATCCAATATGAGGCAACGATACGTGAAGGAGTCGTAAGCATAAACAAGCGGAGAACTAATCACGCATGGATGAACTTTCCAGCACTTTGGTAAACGGGGGATATCCGAAACGGCTTGGACAAGCTCGCTCCCAAAGAGGGAAATCGTGAAAAAACATCCAGATCTGTTCAATTTATGCGGCAAGATAGCACTAATCACGGGAGGCGCAAGTGGCATTGGGAGAGCTATTACCAAAGGATTGGCGGAATTTGGGTGCGACGTTGTCATAGTTGATGTCAACTCAAAGTCTAGAAAGAGAATGGTGAGAGAAATTGAAATAATTGGAAGGGGCTGTACGTTCAATGAGGCCGATGTCACTAACTTCGACTCCATCAACGGCGTGGTAGACAGGACAATTGCAAACCTAGGGAAAATCGACATTCTAGTAAATAGTGCCGGCTGTAATATAAGAAAACCGGCTTTGGAATACTCCGAGGAGGAGTGGAATCGAATAGTAGATACAAACCTAAAAGGCGTATTTTTTGCTACTCAGGCAGTTGGAAAAACAATGACCAGAAGGAGGACGGGGAAGATCATAAATATTGCATCCGTGATGGGTTTAGTGGGAAGTCCCCCTTATCAAACGGTTGTTCCGTATTGCGCAAGTAAGGGGGGCGTAGTGCAATTAACGAAGGCGTTTGCCCTTGAATGGGCAAAGTATAACGTCCATATTAATGCCATAGCTCCTGGTCCTGTGAAAACGGCTTTGACGAAAGCCTTCATAGAGGACAGAGAGATATATGATGCGATTCTCCAGATGGTTCCGCTCAAACGATTCGCTAAACCGGAGGAACTCATAGGTTCAGCAGTATTCCTTGCTTCTAAGGCATCAGATTATGTCACCGGGCATATTCTTTATGTAGACGGGGGGTGGCTAGCACAATGAATTCGAGGTCTTCAAGGGTTCCAGGAGCTATGGGGAGATCGATGCTCTGTTCTGTTTGCTCTCATATTGAAGATAGTGCCACAAGTCTCAACTGTTTGATAAATCTGATAGGCATCCGTGACTTAAGAGGTGGGCGATGGACGACTTTTTAGAACTAAAACTGAGATCCGAAAAGATCAGAGAGTGGATCATACGAATGGTTGTCCGGGCGGGAAAAGGCCATGTGACTCCTGCATTTTCAATCACTGATATTCTCGTTGCCCTTTATTTTGATATCCTGAGAATTAATCCTTCGGACCCGGGGTGGGAGGGAAGAGATCGATTCGTTCTCAGCAAAGGTCACGGCTGTTTGGCCTTATATGCGGTTCTTGCGGAGAGAGGTTTCTTCCCTACGGGGGTATTAGGTTCCTTCAGCCAGGCCGGCAGTCCGCTGGGGGGCCATCCAGACAGATCGAGATGCCCAGGTATCGATGTTTCGACTGGCTCTCTGGGACACGGGCTCTCAATAGGGGCGGGAATGGCCTGGGCGGGAAAGTTTGACAGCATGGACTATCATGTAGTTGTCCTGATGGGAGATGGAGAGACAGATGAAGGATCCATTTGGGAAGCAGCTATGTTTGCCTCTCACAAAGGGCTTGACAATCTGATCGGGATCGTGGACCGAAATCGCCTGCAAATGACAGACGCTACTGAGAAAGTACTATCTCTTGAACCACTATTTGATAGGTGGCATAGCTTTGGCTGGTCGGTCCATGAGATAGATGGGCATGATTTTCGACAGATTGAGGACTCACTTAATCTCGCCTTTTCATGCCACCATGGAAAACCTCATCTAATCCTTGCCCATACTCTAAAGGGCAAGGGGGTTTCGTTCATGGAGAACCGGCCGGAATGGCATATGCAAATTCCTAATAAAGATGAAACAGCCAGAGCTCTGGAAGAAATTGCCAACAGAATCGATGCGCTTCGGAGGTCTTCCCATGTTGCAGATGAGGACTAAGTCAATGCGAGATGCTTGCAGCGAAGTGATCTGCGAGATTGGAAGGGAGAATACGAGGATCATCGCGATGCAGGCAGATCAAGATAAGACCTTTCAACTATTTAAGAAAAACATCCCGCAGAGGTATATTGATCCAGGAATAGCCGAAGCAAATATGATAGGAATCGCAGCTGGTCTGGCTCTCTCTGGAAAAATTCCCTATGTGACTACGATTGCGGGCATTTTGACCATGAGAGCATGTGAGCAGATCCGGGATGATGTTTGCTACAATAAACTCCCTGTCAGAATCGTGGGACATGGCGCCGGGATTAGCTATGGAACACTTGGGACTACGCACCATGCTATTGAAGACTTAGCAATGATGAGATCGATTCCTAACATGACGGTGATCGCACCTGCCGATGCGATCGAAACTATAAAAGCAATCAAGACATCCGTGGACTACCCAGGCCCCATTTACATCCGCATCGGGACTGGCGAAGACCCGCTTGTCTATGAGGAAGGAGATAGTTCGAGGTTTCAGATTGGCAAACCCGTAGTTCTAAGAGAGGGTGACGACGTCAGGATATTTGGAGCCGGAAGTTGCCTGGCATACGCCCTTGCAGCAGCAGAGGAGTTGCAAGCAGACGGGATGGAAGTAGGGGTAACCAATGTCCACACGATAAAACCTCTGGACGAGGAATTTCTCTTAGAACAGGGAACCAGGGCCAGGCTAATCATCTCAGTGGAGGAGCACAACCGCCTTGGAGGGTTGGGGAGTGCACTCGCTGAGGTCTTCGTGGGAAAGGTATATTGCCCGATGAGGGTACTGGGCATTCCTGACGTTTTTAGCGAGGTCGCGGATCGAGAAGATTTGTATACGAGGTACAACCTGGACGCATCTAGTATTGTAAGAATAGTGAGAGAATTCTCAAGAACTGTCTAGCTTTCTGAAAAAGCGATGCATTTTCCCTTTTCGCGGCTGAATGATTCCTTGAAATTAGTAAAGCGTGCAATGTTTACTTTGCACGCACACTCTGGTTTAAGCGGAAGGTTCTTATATGGGAAACCGGGTTGACCATGTTGGAGATGTTAAGAACTGCCTGCTGGAGGTAAGAGGCATCAAGAAGAGATTTGGGGGCATTCTTGCTCTCGAAGACGTAAGTCTGAAGTTATTGGGAACTGAGGTTCTAGCACTGCTGGGCGATAACGGAGCAGGAAAATCGACTTTGATTAAGGTTATCTCTGGGGCGCATCAACCAGACCAAGGAGAAATATATTTGTGGGGGAAAAAAGTCGTAATTACTAATCCTCAAACTGCCAAGAATCTAGGTATTGAGACAGTCTATCAAGACCTTGCCCTGTTCGGTGTTTTGGATATTCCAACCAACCTCTTCATGGGACGAGAAATTACGAAGCACTTCGGATTACTAAACAAGAAGAGAATGAAGGTTGAGACCGAATCTGCCTTACAGAATCTAAAGATTAAACTTCAATCACTAACGGAAAGGGTAAAGAACCTCTCCGGGGGACAGCAACACGCCGTTGCCATCGGGAGGGCTGTTTATCTATCGAAGCCAAAGATTATCCTTATGGATGAGCCTACCGCTGGTTTAGGTGCCAAGGAAAGTGAAAAGGTTTTAGAATTGATAAAAGAGCTCAGGGATCAAGAAATATCAATTATTTTAATTAGTCATAATCTGGAGCATGTGTTTGAAGTCGCGGATCGTGCTGTGGTCTTATTCAGTGGAACAGTTGCAGGAGAAAAACAGATGAAGCAGACGAGCAGGACCGAACTTGTCCAGATGATGTTAGGTATCGTCTAACGGAAGGAGTGGAAGTTGTACAAAACGACCCCAAGAGCAGTGGTCTTCGAATCGTTGGGGATTTTGCTTCGGAAGGGTTCCCCCGCCCTGTTCGGTCTAGTTCTTCTGGCCAGCCTCTTTTCCTATGCAACCCCATATTTTCTTTCGTTTGCTAACTTTCTGACGATTCTTTTGCAGAGTTCAATTCTACTAATGGTTGCTTTGGGCATGAATTTAGTTCTTGTAAGCGGAGGGATAGACCTTTCCCTCGGGGCGCTCTTAGGATTGGGGGGTGTTATTACAGTCCTTCTATGCCACGGTGGGACAGCGGTCGTCATATCGGTTATTGCGGGTGTCGGCATAGTGAGCGTGTTTGGGCTTGCCAATGGCCTACTCATCGCCAGAACGGGACTTCCTCCTTTCATAGTCACTTTTGGTACGATGGGAATAGCCCAAAGTCTGGCTTTGGGATTAAGTAAAGGGTCTTCTCTTCCCGGAGTGCCGGCATTGATTCGATATATTGGTGAAGGCAGATGTATAGGTATTCCTGTGCCGGTTTGGATCGCCCTGGGCATTACATTTTTGGTTCACCTGTTACTCTCCAATTCCTGTTTCGGACCTCATATTTATGGCATCGGCGCCAACGAGCAGTCGGCGATACTTTCGGGCATTAACGTGAAAAAGTCCAAAATCAAGGTTTATTTCTTAGCAGCGCTCCTCGCTGGGATCGGGGGATTAATAACTATTGGACGTATGAACTCCGCTCATCCCACTGTAGGTATTGGGATGGAATTTGAGGCTATTGCGGCCGCTGTAATTGGAGGTACTTCTCTTTTTGGGGGAATAGGGGGAGTCCCCGGAACTATGGCGGGTGTGTTGGTCATTGGGGTGCTAAGAAATGGGTTGGATCTAATGATGATTCCTGGTACCTGGCAGATCTCGATAATAGGCGTCATCATTCTTGGATCCGTTTCAGGAGATGTCATTCTTCGCAAGAGATAGAATACTTTTTCGGGGTTACCCTTGACTGCGCCCAAGAGATCTCGAATGGAAGAAATAGGAGGAAGAAAAGATAACTACATTAGTTATCTTAAGAAGTTTTCTTTCCAGTATCCCCAGGTGATCATGTTGATTCTCATTTTCGGGCTTTTCTCTTCCTTGGCGGGATCCTGGTTCCTGTCCGTGCAAAATTTGATTAATGTCTTGAGGCAGACATCCCTTCTTTACATCCTTGCTATTGGACAAACTTTCGTCATCCTGACCGCTGGAATAGATCTTTCAATCGGAGGGGTGCTTTCAGTTTCCTCGTGTATCTGTGCTATTTTGCTTTCGCAGAAATTGCCGATTAGCTTTGCAATGACGATAGCTTTGATGATAGGAACGCTGTTTGGCTTAGCGAATGGCGTAATCGTGGCCAAAATCGGAATTCATCCATTTATCGTAACGTATTCAATGATGTGGATCTCGAAGGGCGCAGCCTACGTGATTTTGGGTGGAGATGTACTCTATGGGTTTCCGCCTTCTTTTCGTTTTTTAGGGGCGGGGCAGATATTGGGGATTCCAGTTCCAATCATCTGGGCGGGGATTATTTTTTTTATGTGTTATGTTCTATTAGTCCAAACTCGGTTCGGCAGGGCTCTCTATGGCGTGGGAGCAAATGCTGAGTCAGCGAGGCTTGTTGGAATAAATGTCTCAAAAATTAACGTGATTGCTTATGGTATAAGCGGGGTATTAGCTTCGTTGGGAGGCTTGCTTTATATCTCGCGTTTGAATTCAGCAGAGCCCGCCATAGGCGAATTGTTCCTTCTTGAGACAATAGCTGCAGTAATCATCGGAGGGACTCCTTTTAATGGGGGGGAAGGAGGGATAGAAAGAACCCTTATAGGGGTCTTTGTTATTGTTCTTATTGTGAACGGTATGAATATTCTCGGAATAGCCTCTTTTTGGCAAGACCTTGTTTTAGGAGTGATAATCATTGCCGGGACCTTGATAAACGAATATGTTAGAAAGAGGGTTTACCGATGGTGGTAAATCAACGTTGAGGAATAGCATAATTGCCAGTGGCAAACGTAGTGGTGGGGAAAAGCTAAAGGAAGGGGGGTGAAAATAGAAAGGAGCAGGAAGTTCCAGGAAAATGAAATTGCAGTTTGAAGGTCCCTGGGTTTTAACAGGAAATCAGACTGGAGCAAACAAGGAAAGGAGGAGCCAAAATGTTTCGGAGAATTACCTTAGCCGCGTGTTTAGTGTGTGCCCTCTTATTCACAAGTTTTGGTGAGGGCATTGTTTTCGGACAAACAATGGAATTTGCACTAATTACAAAAAGCGTAGTGAACCCAGGTTGGGTCGTTATGAAAGGAGCAGGCGAGGCGGCGGCGAAAGACTTGGGAATAAAACTAACGTACTACGCTCCAACGAAACCGGATAATGTCCTTGAACAGATCAGTATTATGGAGAACCTGATTCAAAGGAAAGTAAATTGTATCGTCCTTGTTCCCGCCGATTCGCAGGGAATTATTCCCGGTATCGAAAAGGCTAACCAGGCAGGTATTCCTGTTGTTACTGCAAATACAAAGGCGTTCGGTGGAAAAATAGTTTCCCATGTGGGGGCAACAAACTATGAGGGAGCTTATGAGTCCGCTAAATACTTAATTCAAAACCTTGGTGGTAAGGGCGATGTCATAATCCTCGAGGGTGTTCCCGGTTCCTCGGTAGCGATGGAGCGAAAGAAGGGGTTTGACGACGCCGTTAAAGAAAACCCGGGGATTAAGGTGTTGGTCTCCCAAACCGCTAGATTCCAAAGGAAAATTGGAATGGAGGTCATGGAGAACTTACTGCAGAGATTCGCTAAATTCGATGGACTGATGTGTGCCAATGACGAAATGGCACTGGGTGCAATTCAAGCTATCAAGGCAAGCGGCAGAATGGGTCAGATAAAAATCGCTTCATTTGATGGTGTTGTGGATGATGCAACAGAAGCTGTTGCCAGGGGAGAAATTCTAGTAACCGTAGATCAGAACACGATGGCGCAGGCATATTGGGGAGTGGTCGCCGGGTATGTTTACATAAAGGGACACTCTCTCGTGCCCAAATACATTCCAATCTCATCACTGCTTATGACTAAGAACGATGTTAGAGCTTGGTTAGTGTCCAGATGGAAAGATCCTGACAAGTGGCTAAAGGAAAGAGGACTGCAGTGAGGTTTCGCAGGAAGGTTTAGGAGACCTAGGTTGGATATTTATTCAAGCAAATTCTCGCCTGTCTAGATGACCGTCTGTGTTGGGAAAAGAGGAAAAGCTTTATTTGTGCCTATGTGAAGAAAGAACACCCAGGGGGAGCTTCTTAAGGTAGCATTGGAGGAGCAGGAGGACAGGGTAGTTTAAGGAGTAGGAGCTTACGATCTGGATAGAGCACTTGACGAGAATGCAATGACATTGTTGTCCTCCTGCTCCTTGAGTGAGTCTATCAGCCATTCAGCTATTCCTCTCTCTCCTTTGGAGTGAAGATGAAAGCGGTAGTCCTAATGGAACCTGGCAGGGTTGAAATACGAGAGCAAAAGGAACCTGTGCCAAAGGAGGGAGAAGTATTCATCAAGGTGAGGGCGGTGGGCGTTTGCAGTTCTGACGTCCACGCTTACAGAGGTTCGCATCCCTTTGTTAGCTATCCGCGCGTTTTGGGGCACGAAATAGCAGGGGAGGCAGAAAGGGCGATTCAGATCATGGAGAAGCGGTGCGATGGAGTTGTTAAGGTTGTCCTCACGCCGTAGAGGCCGAATGCCTGTAGGCAGGAAGCCAAACCGCATGGTCAAATGGTAATTTCGGATTAGAATAGCAAAGTCTTGATCTCGGAGGAAACGGAGATGGGTGAGCTTGAAGGGCGGGTTGCCTTGATTACTGGTGCTGCCCGTAAGGCAGGAATGGGGCGGGCGTTTGCACTCGAGCTGGGCAGGCTCGGAGCAGCTATTGCTGTTTCCGATATACCAGGTGCCTCGGCGGAACTGAACGAGGAGGAAAGGGCGGCTGGGTGGCAAGGTCTGCCGTCGCTGGTCAAAGAGTTACGGGCGCTTGGGCGGCGGGCACTTATGCTCGATATCGACGTGACCAGTGGCCCCAGTGTCGATGTGGGGATCGCAACACTAGTTGCCGACCTTGGCCGCCTGGATATTCTCGTTAACAACGCTGGCGTCTCTCGGACGGGCCGAGCGCTGCACGAGGTGCCGGAGTCGGAGTGGCTGGGAAGGATCAACATCACTCTGAACGGTACG
>Ga0154839_1281_pt3 | contig 38136 bp, 33 predicted proteins | sample Rifle2008BG16ft_FD_116143 | JGI IMG/M metagenome (GOLD analysis project Ga0154839, IMG submission 116143) | Deltaproteobacteria bacterium RBG_16_47_11
TGACGTGGGAGCAGGTTTTAATGCGTTGCAGGAAATGGAGTTTCTGGTTTTGCAAGGAGATGGAAGAAAGGAGGCCAGAAGAGGTATAGCTGAACCCTATGGGAAGTCTTAAGAAGGTTGACAAAGGTTATCGCAATTTCTCTCTCGAATTCACCCTCCCCATTTCCTCTTCCATCCGCCATTCAGCAAGTCTATTCGTTTTATCGAAAAACTCAGAATCTTCATGGGTGAATAATTGGTTACAGTTGAGATCACAATAACCACCTTCAAGGATACATTTGGAATTTAGATAGTATTTGCACAACTTCTCGAAAGACATAAGTCTCCCTCCTTCGGAAAAAAGTTAGATTGCTTAAATAAAAATCCCGTGGTAACGATAAACCACGGGATTTGCAAAATTTCTTTTGCTTCGGCAACTCGGCTATCCCAGAGGGACCCGTGGTTTCCCGCCCCCCAATTGCTTGGAGTTTGGCTTTATCGGCAATGGATAAGCATTGATTTATGACAAACTAAAATAACCTTATGCAACATGAATGCCAATGAATTGAGCTATAAAACTTATTGAATTATCAGAGGAATCATCTAAGCCCCGTATTTTTAATAAACGGATTAATACAAGAAAATTGAAAAAATTTGCGTTGAAAGCGACATTTTGTGCATAAAACACCTTTAACATTTTTGTTTAAAAATTACCCAAGGTCCCCGAGTTCGTATTGGAGAATCCCAACCAGGGTGATGGCTGCTGTCTCTGTCCTTAAAATCCGCTGGCCTAATTTAACAGGAATAAATCCTTTCTCCTGGGCCAGCTTTATTTCTTCCTCTGTGAATCCTCCTTCTGGACCGATAAGGGTATAGATCTTCTTCAGGAGAGATTGCCTAAGAATCGTTTTGAGATTTTTACCCTCCTTTTCCCAGAGGAGAATTTTCAAACCCTCTCCTTTACAGGACTCTAGGGCCTCGATGAACGAACAATATTCTCTTATCAAAGGGACCCTGGCTCTTCTCGATTGCTGGACTGCCTTGATGGCAAGGTGTTGCCATCGATGGGCCTTTTTCTGGTTTGCCTCTCTTTCTTCAAGAGAGATCGATCTTTCCGATTTAAATGGGATGATCATTGAGACACCCAGCTCCGTCGACTTCTGGATGATCAACTCCATCCGTTCTTTCTCTGGCAGGGCCTGAAGAAGAATAATCTCCAAGGGTGATTCTGTGGGAGATGGAAAGAGATCGAAAATAAGAAGGGAGGCCTCTTCTTTTGCGAGATGAACCACCCGCCCCCTGAAATCATTCCCTTCGGCATCGGTTAATGTAATGATGCTACCCACACGGGCTCCCTGAAATCGAAGGGCCTCCAGCGGAGGCCCCTTAATGAAGACTTCTTTTCCGACTCGGAAGCTTTGGTCAAGCATGATCCTATCCATCACAGGGGGTTTTTTCTCCCTCTCTTTTTCTTTTCCTCTTTGGCCCCTTCCTCTCCGCCTCCTTCAAATTCTCTGATCTTTGTTCCCAACTCCCTCAGTTTCTTATCCACCAAGTCATTGACAGTTCCTTCCTTAAACCGTCCGTTCTCCACCTGCTCTCCTGCCTCAACGCCAGTAAGGATCTCAATGCCCTGATCAATCGTTTTGACCGGATAGATATGAAATCTTCCCTCCTTGACGGATTCAATTACATCCTTCCTCAACATCAGGTCATCGATATTGAGATGAGGAATCAAAACCCCTTGCTTTCCCGTAAGTCCCTTTCCTTTACAGACGTCGAAGAACCCTTCGATTTTTTCATTAACCCCACCGATGGGCTGAATTTCTCCCCTCTGGTTCACCGAACCCGTCACAGCCATGTCTTGCCTCAAAGGAAGTCCCGAAAGGCTGGAAAGGAGGCCATAGATCTCGGTTGAGGAGGCACTGTCTCCCTCGACCCCGCTATAGGACTGCTCGAAACAGATACTGGCACTCATGGTCAGGGGCTTGTCCTGGGCATACTTTCCCCGGAGGTACCCGGCAAGGATATAGACCCCTTTATTGTGGATGGGACCGCTCATCTCCGCCTCCCTTTCGATGTTGATGATCCCCGCCTTTCCCATGGAGGTCTTGACGGTAATCCGGGAGGGTTTTCCAAACATATAATCTCCCAGGTTATAGACAGAGAGACCATTCACCTGGCCGACGACCATTCCATCGGAATCGATCAGGATGATCCCGTCATCGATCATCTCCTGAATCTTCTCTTCGATGAGATTCTTTCGATAGACTTTTCTCTCAATCGCCTTATCCACATGGATATCCTTGACGACCTCACTTTCATCCTTCAGGGCCCAGTAGTTGGCCTCCCTCAAGAGATCCGCAATGAGATAAAAACGCGTGGAGAGCTTCTTTTGTCTTCCAGCCAGTCGGACGCCATATTCCACCACTGCAGCCATTCCTGACTTATCAAAGGGTCTGAGCTTCTCTTCATCGCAGATCTTCCGGATAAAGGCGACATATTGTTGAATCTTTCCCCCATCTCTATTCATCACTGAATCAAAGTCTGCTCTAATTTTAAAAATCTTTTTGAAATCATCATCGAGATTGTAGAGAAGATGGTAAACATAAGCGTCTCCGATCATGATGACTTTCGTACTGCACTCAATCGGCTCCGGTTTGAGGGCTGAGGTGGCAAAGAGGTAAAAGGGATCGTACGTCTGAACCTCCATCACCTGGTTTTTCAGGGTCCGCTTTAAGGCAGGCCAAACCCCTGGCTCCACGAGGGCCTCGAGAGCATTGAAGATCAGATGCCCTCCATTGGCTCTCAAAAAGGACCCTGCTTTGATATGGGTGAAGTCCGTCTTCCACATTCCGGAACGGTCAACGACCCGTTCGATCGTCCCAAAGAGATTCCGATAATTGGGCGTGGTTTCCACAATGATGGGAGCACCCTTGGTCTCCGAATTGTCCACCAGAACATTAACCGAATATTCGGTAAAGGAATCGACTGGCTGGGGAAAGACCAATCCTGGAATCGGAGGGGCGGGGGGTTCTTCCTTCTCTCTAAATCGATTCAGATTGGCTAAGATGTCCTCCTGGACTTCATCCAGATAACGAGGGACCTTCTCATGACTAAATCGTTCCTTAATATCTGAAATGGAATCCTTCACCACCGGAGAGATCACCTCGTTATCGAGGGCGGTCAACTCCTCCTTGATCTCCTTCTCCGATTTTCTGGTCTCCTTGAAGATGTTCTCCAGTTCATTCACGAGCTCGGTTTGCTTAGCCCTCATCTTTTCCAGATCTTCTTTGGTGTATTTTCCTTCCTCCACCATGGACTCTAACTGCTCAATGTTAACCGGATTCCCTTCGACCATGGGAAAGATTCCTGGACGGGAGTAAGGACCCATCTGGATCTGAACTAATGTAAATCCCTCCTTGTTCACCTTCTTCTCAAATTCCCTGAACATCTCTGCTTGTTTATTCCGGTATCGCTCAACCACCTCTTTTTTCTTATTGAGATAGGTCTCGTTCTCGAAGAGCAAAGGGACTTTCTTCTTCAGAGACTCGACCAAGTTTTCCATCTCTTTTTTGAAGGCATTGCCCTGCCCTGCAGAAAGGATGAGCATATGGGGCATGTCGGGATTTTTGAAGTTATTGACATAGCAGAGATCATCGGGAATCTTTCCCTTTATATCCATCTCTTCCAGGACACATTTAATCGTCGTGAAACGACCAGTGCCAGCCAAACCGGTCACAAAGATGTTGTATCCGACGCTTCCAATGTCGAGACCCAAGCGAATCGCCTCTAAGGCTCTATCCTGACCGATGATCTCATCGCATGGCTCGATCGCCTCTGTCGTCTCGAAGGGCAATACGTTGGGGTCACATCTCCATCTCAATTTCTCAACGGCAACCTCTTCAAAGTTTTGATTCACCATAATATCCCCCTTCATCGTTTATCGTTTATAGATCGCCTAAATTTTTTCAGTTCATTTTCTAACAGAAAAAGAGAAAAGTCAACGGGGACCTCATAAGAAAGGAGAAGAAAGTTACGAGTTACAAGTCAATAAGTTATGAAAAAAATCTCAAATCACAAATTTCAAAGTTCAAATGCCAAATGGAATGTAACCTTCGATAGGCTCAGGATGGCACACTGAACATATAAGTAAGGAACCGTAACGTTGGGAAAACTTCGGATTGCGCTCACTCGAACTCTTGTCGAACCATGGAATTCTTCATTTGGCATTTGACATTTACTGTGCTTAGATGCCTTCTTTGGCCAGCTCTTGGACCAAGTTTTTGACCTTCTCGCTCACGCGTTTAGGGACCCTTACGATCATCTTCACATACTCGTCTCCTCTTCCTTCTCTTTGAAAGTGGGGAAGTCCAAGACCTTTGAGCCGCATCTTGGTATGGCTCTGGATCCCAGGAGGAACCTTTACCTTCTTGATTCCATCGAGGGTGGGAACTTCAACCGTCGTTCCCAATACCGCCTCTGAAAAGTTGATCTCTTTTTCCACAGTCAGGTCATCTCCTTCCCGACTGTAGACCGGATGCTCCATGACCGAAACCTGAAGGTAGAGATCGCCGGGAGGGCCGCCATTTTTGCCCTCCATGCCCTTTCCGGCAACCCTCAACTTTTTCCCCGAGGCAATTCCTTTCGGGATCTTTACACTGATCTCCTCGTTCCCACCTCTCTCCTTTCGAAAGGAAACCCGCTTCTCCCCGCTCAGGGCCGCCTCTTCCAATGTGATGGGCAGTTCATAGAGGATATCTTCTCCCCGTTGAGGCATCCGGCCCATGTCCTGATAACCCCCACGGCCGCCGAAGAGGTCTCCGAAGTCAAAACCTCCCCTGCCAAACCGGAATTCTCGCCTGCCCCTCCCGCCAAAGAGGCCCGATAGAATCTCATCAAAATCAAATCCCCGGAAAATGTCCTCCTGCGTAAAGCGTTGACGAAATCCTTCGGCACCAAAGGTATCGTATTGCTTCCGTTTCTCCTTGTCGCTCAGGACAGCGTAGGCCTCATTGATTTCCTTGAAGCGCTCCTCCGCCTCTTTTTTGTTTGGATTCCGATCCGGATGATATTTCATGGCTAGCTTTCGATACGCCTTTTTGATCTCGTCGTCGCGGGCATTCTTGCTAACACCCAAAATCTCATAATAGTCTCTTGTTGCCATGATTCCCGTCCTCAACCCCTGGGTCTGATGACTGGCTGTAGATCTCACAGATCATCTGATTCAGATAGACCTCTGGATGATCGACCGCTTCCCGAGTAACCATGAACTCGCGTTGACCAATCCGGTCACGGACCAATTTCAACCCGTGTTCATAATCTTTCAACAGGCGGGAACAAATGGCTGTTCCCTTTCCGTCCTCCTCCAAGGCAATCTCGGTAATTCGATCCATGGCTCCTTCGTTGAAACGGAGGAAAATGCCATGGCGCCTCTGAAAGCTCTTTTCAAACTCCTCAATCTGCCGTTGAATCTCAACCACCTCTTCAAAAACCGTATTGACGTCATATCCCTTTTCAACCATCCGATTGGCGATGAGATCGATCCTCTCCTCTGGGAAGAACATCCCGTAGCGCTTCTTCAATTCTTCTTCCCTACTCCGGATCGATTCCTTCAATTCCATCTTTTCCCGGGCAAGAAGCGCTTCAAATCTGGTGAGGATCTCTGGATTCAAAGGGTCCTGAAGAAGCCTCTTTAACTCTCCCTCGGGGTCCTCAACCATTTCTCGAGTCACCACCAATTTCTGGATGTGGGTCGAAGGAAGTCGCTTTTCAAATTTAAGAAGAACCTTCTCGACGGCACTGACCAACCCTCTGGCCCCGGTCTTCTCCTCACAGGCTCTCACCGCCAACCCATGGAGAGCCTCATCCTCGAACTGAATATCGATTCCATAAGATTTAAAGTCCTTCTTCTTCCCAAGAATGATCGCGTTATTCGGATTCTTCAGGATGGCATAGAGGTCCTCGATCTCCAGCATCTCATAGATGGCGATCACAGGAAGCCTTCCAATGAACTCCGATTCAAACCCGTAGGCGATGAGGTCCTCGGCCTTCACCTGTTTCAAGGAGTCGGCTCGCTCATCCTTGGATCGAATCTCCGCCCCAAATCCAATCCCTTCCCGGTTTAAACGCTTCTTGATCATCTCTTCGAGGCCATTGAAGGCGCCGCTCATAATAAAGAGGATATGTTTAGTGTTGATCGTTCGCTTCTCCCTTTTTCCGGTCCTCCGATATTGTTCAATGGCTTCCAGCTGGGAGATGGGATCGTGGGGAACTTTCAGGTCCACCTCCGTCTCTTCCATCGGTTTCAGGAGGGCCCGTTGAACCCCTGTTCTTGAAACATCCGGGCCGATCAGGTTATTTGACGATGCAATCTTATCGATCTCGTCGATGTAAATGATGCCATATTGAGCCAGGTCAATGTCTCCATCAGTCTCATAGACGAGGTCTCGAACGAGATCCTCCACATCTCCTCCCACATATCCTGTCTCACTGAACTTGGTCGCATCCCCTTTCACAAAGGGAACCCCGATCTTTTTGGCAATCAATTTAATCAGGTAAGTCTTCCCCACCCCCGTGGGACCAATCATCAGGATATTATTCTTGATATGACCCACCCCATCATATCGATTCCTTCCCTGGGTCATCTCCGTGAACTTGATCCGATTGAAGTGGGTGCAGATCTTGGTTGCCAGGATCTCTTTGGCCTCTTCCTGACGGATGATATAATCATTGAGAAAGGCTTCGAGCTCTTCTGGTTTGAGATCAAAATCGATCCGCTTCTTCCTTGCCTTCGATTCCTTCTCCTCCTTCGAATATTCTTCCGGGTGAGCCCTCGGAAAGAACAAAGGGACGACGAGGCGAACCCGATCCCCATATTTTTTCCCTAAATATTCATTCAATTCCTTCTCTAACTCTTTCTGATCTGGAACTTTGGAATCCGAATCTTTCATTGATCCTTTAACTCCTTTTTATTCAGTAAAATACAGATATACTATAATCATTGCTAATGGTTTTTTCAACTATCCCATTAGGAGATCCTCTATTTCTGTCGTTCCCTTAGAGATTCGTTTCTTCATTTTCAGTCATTTTCTTTTGACATTTCAGGAGACACCCCCATAAAATCCCATCCCCTGGCGGGAGGGCCCAACTCATGCATTCCGGGGGTACATGTCCATTCTGAGCCTTCCACGGTTCAGGGCTATTCCTCCCCCATTCAGTGGAAGGGAATTCAGTTTGGAAAATTCAAAATATTTTTGGTTAGAGTCGACTGGAGCGGTAAAAGTCGATGAAGTATAGAAGGATTAAACAAATTGGATTGCCTTGAGTTGTTCTCCTTCCCATACGAATCGACGCCTTTTTCTTTTCTTCGAAGCCTTTCCTTCCTGCAAGACGGCACCAACGAGAAGGGGAAGGGCAATCGTCGCATCACTGTAAACTGCTGCATAAGCAGATTCTTTCTCAATCTTTCCCCAGGACTTCGCTTCTTCAAAGGTGCACCCTGAGAGTCCACCCCATTTGGGATCATCGGTTGTAATCTGAAAAGCGTATCGATGGCCACTTTTCTTCCGGAACAGGAGCTCGCTGACCGGGCCTAATTGTTGAATATAGTTCTTAGGAACACCCCCTCCGACATAGATGGCACCGGTGGCGGAGGCCATCCTCTTCAATTGAGCAATCTCATAACTATCCCGGATCTGATCGACGATGAGTCTATCCGAGGACTCCTTCGTCTTTGCATGGAGGCAGGTCAAGCCAATCCCGATCGAACTATCGGAAAGGGCCGGGACAAAGACGGGAACCCCGCATTGAGAAGCCATCTTGAGAAGGGACTCATCATCCTGGAGATACTGGCCCAGGATCGAAAGATATTCCCTGGAGGAGACGATCCTGCCCCCCACCTCCTCTGGGACCTTGGAGAGGAGGTGAATGACCCGATTGATCTCATGATCGTCCATCAAGGCATCATAAACACGAACGATTCGGTGATGCCGGAGAAGATCATCGTCTCCTTCCTCATTCCCCACATAGTGTCGAAATCCGAAACTCTCAAAAAGGTCATGGAAGATATTGGCGCCCGTTGAGACGATGACATCGACCAGTTTCATCTCGATCATATCGCGGATCACTTTGCGCATGCCCCCTGGAATCATGGCACCGGATAAACCCAGAAAGATGAGACATCTTGGGTCAGCAAGCATTCTTTGGAAGATCTCAAAACACTTAAAGATATTCCGGCTCTGAAAAGAGGTATTCCGAAAGGCCTGAACCAGATCGAGAAGGGAACAGGTCTTTTTAAGATCTAAATGCTGAACCGGACGCTTTAGAAGATTCGACCTAACTTTGCTCTTCATGGGCTTGAAAAACCTCAGGGGGATGAATTGTTGCGAAAAGTAACAAATTCACATGGCCAAGTCAAGAAAAAATGTTATTCTTGACAATTGATATGAAATACGATATTTAAATTGGCTTGGGAAAGGTTGAAAGCGATCGAATTGCGTCTCAGGCTTGATGGGATGATGCATTTTAGTGTATGATTATGGTTCTAACTGAGAAAGGTTGAACCCGTATGAAGAATAACTCCATTCGCATTGCCATTGTCGGGGTCGGAAATTGTGCTAGCTCCCTCCTTCAAGGAATTGAATTTTATAAACACAAAGGCCTGAAGAATCCAAAGGTTGAAGCGATGGGACTCATGCATTTGGATATCGGCGGCTACAAACCCTGGGATATTGAGGTGGGAGCTGCCTTTGATATTGATCGGAGAAAGGTCGGAAGGCCCCTCAAGGAAGCTGTCTTTGCCAAACCCAATTGCACCAAAGTCCTCTTCCCAAACTTCAATGATTCAGCAGTGACCGTCTCCATGGGAGAGGTTCTGGACGGAGTCTCGGAACACATGAAGGAGTATCCGGAGGACCGCACCTTTCTGGTAGCCGATGAAAAGCCCTGCCATGTGGAGAAGGTCCTGAAAGAATCGGGAGTCGAGATCCTCCTGAACTATCTTCCTGTTGGATCGGATCAGGCCACGGAATTCTATGCCAAGGTCTGCCTAAGCACGGGCGTCAGTCTGATTAACTGCATGCCAAGTTTCATTGTCTCCGAGCGTCCCTGGGCAAAACGGTTTGAAGAAAAGGGGATCCCCATTGTTGGGGATGATGTGAAATCCCAATTGGGAGCGACCATCATCCACCGGGTTCTCGCAAAGCTCTTTGAAGACCGGGGGGTCCGCCTGGACCGGACTTACCAGATCAATACAGGGGGAAATACCGACTTCCTCAATATGCTCAATCGAAACCGGCTTAAGAATAAACGGATTTCAAAGACCGAGGCGATCCAATCCCAACTCGGGATACCTTTAGAACCAGAGAATATCCACATTGGCCCTTCAGATTATGTCCCCTGGCAAAATGACAATAAAGTCTGTTTCCTCCGAATGGAAGGCAGAGGCTTTGGGGAGGTCCCCTTAAACCTCGAATTGAGACTTTCGGTCGAGGATTCACCCAACAGTGGCGGAATGACAGTGGATGCGATCCGATGCTGCAAAATCGCTCGCGATCGGGGGATCGCAGGCCCTCTCTACTCCATCTCTGCCTGTGCAATGAAACATCCTCCCATCCAGTATCCCGATGATGTGGCCAGAGCCATGTTAGAGGAGTTCATTGAAGGAAAGAGGAAACGGTAAGGCCTCGTTCTTTCATCCAACGGCTTAAGTAAGTATTGGGTTCTTCTTCAGAAGCCTGGATCTCCTTCATCAAGGCCATGACCCTTCTTAGATCTCGGCCGAGATAATCATAAAGCCTCTCAAACATCTCCAGACGGTGAAAATATTGGCGGTGGGCCAAAAGGACGGCATTATTAAGGGGAATCTGATCGAACAAGAGATGCCAATCCGTTTTGAACAGGGGCTTCATCTCCCTGAACTTTTCTTGAAGGGACCGAAAAATCCCTTCTCTTCCTCTCAATTTTTCCTCTTTTGAAATCTCTTGGGCATAGAATTTCGATAGTCGCTCGTACGCCTGATCGATCCATCGCGAAAAGAGAAGGTCATCCTGCTGACTTTGGACGGCTTTTAGAACCGCCTGCGACTCGTTTCCGCACTTTCTTGTTAAAAAATCGATGGCTCCCTGGTTCCCGATGAAGGTGGCCATTTGTTCATTGAAATCCGTTTTTCCCTTAAAATAGACTGTTGCATGGACCATCTCGTGGAGGATGAGGTTGGCCAGGGTTCCATCATCCCATTTCAGCATGGAAGAGAAGATGGGATCTTTTAACCATCCGAGGGTGCTGTAGGCCTCAGAGGGTTGCAGGTAGGTATCGTAGCCCCTTCTATCCAAGTCCCTCTGTTCCTTCAGTGCTTCGTCCTTTATGAAAAACCCTTTATAGGTGACCCTCCCGACGATGGGGAACGTCCAATTATAAAGTTTGAGCTGATCTTTTTCACTGGCGGTGACGACATAAAGAATCGGACCTTTGACCTCGTAAAATTTTGAATAACTTTTCGTTTTTCTCAGGCCTAAATGTTCTTCTCCGTATCTTTTGACTTCCTGAATGAAACGAATCTTCCCTTGAATCTCTAAACCCACCTGCTCCTCTTTCAAAACTTCTTGAATGGGAACGCTGTGAAAGGAGATATAGGCCTGATGCCACCCCAGTTTGGAGATGTATAGGACATGACCGCAACCGGTGAGAAAAAAGAGGATCAGGGCAAACAGAAGAAGGGTTGGCAAAATCCTCATCTTTAGGAATAACTTACGACCTTTCTAAACTTCTGTGATACGATCGCTGTACCTATCAATCCGAGGCCAATAAAATCGAATAAGGGCTTGGGATAGACCAACAAAAGCCCGGCAGCCAAGAGCATGCTCCGCTCATAAAAGGTCGTCCTTTTAAAGAACCAGTTCTCCACCCCTCCTGCCAAGGCCGCAATCCCGATAAAGGCCGTGAGGGTTGTCCAGACGACATCCGTTACCGATCCTTTCAGCAGAATCCCAATTCCTTTCGGGTCGAGCGTAAACATAAAGGGCACGATAAAGGCAGGCAGAGTATATTTCCAGGCATAGAGGGTTGTCTTATAGGGATTCCCTTTCGTGAGAGCTGCAGCCGCAAAGCATGAGAGGGCCGTTGGCGGCGAGACCTCTGAAAGAATGGCATAATAGAAGACGAACATATGAGCCGCAAAATCGGGAACTCCAAGTTGAATGAGTGCGGGCGCACAGATGACAACAGCAATGATGTAGGAAGCCGTGACCGGGACGGCCAATCCAATGATCCAAACGATGATCGCCGTGTAGATGGCCGTTAAGAAAACACTCCCTCCTGCATAGGCAATGATAATCGAACTGAATTTTAGCCCAAGGCCTGTCAAAGTCACAACGCCCACGATGATTCCCGCGGCGGCACAGGTCGAAGCGACAGTCAGAACTCCCAATGAGCCTCCCCTCAGGGCTTGAATGAACCTTTTAGGATAAAGGGCTGTATCTTTTCTTATGAAACTGACTGCAAAAGTGATTACGGTTGCCCAGAAGACTGCCATGATGGGCGTAAAGCCTATCACCATGATCACAACAATGGCGATGAGCGAGATGAAGTGGAATCCATAGAGATAAGTGAGCTTTCCCAGACTATAGGTTTTATCGAATGCAACCTCCTTCACCCCGATTTTTTTTGCATCCAACTCTACCATCAAGAAGATCGACCAGTAGTAAAGGCAGGTTGGGATAGAAGCCATAACGATCACGTCCAGATAAGAGATCTTCAAAAATTCGGCGATGAGAAAGGCAGCCGCCCCCAGGACAGGAGGAGAGAGGATCGCTCCAATCCCTCCGGCAGAGAGGAGCCCTCCCGCCGCATCCTTACTATAGCCTGCTCTTGCGAGCATGGGATACGCCACTGATCCCAGTGTTACCGTTGTTGCCACACCACTTCCAGAGGGCCCACCGAGGAGAAAGGAGGCCAGGGTCACAGTCCGGCCTGCACTCGTAGGCTTTCCACCCATTGCGGCAAAAGAGAAGTCGATAAAGAATTTTCCCGCTCCCGAGAATTCTAAAAAGGCACCCCAGATGGTGAAGAGGATGATGAAGGTCGAAGAGACATCGATCGGGACGCCGAAGATGCCTTCAAGGGTCATATACATATGGCCGACAATGCGGTCAATATCATATCCCCGATGGGTCCAAGGACTTGGAAGCATGGGGCCGATGAATGCATAAACGATAAATGCAAGAACGACTCCGGGCATGATCAAACCCGTTGTTCTCCGGGTCGCTTCCAAGACCAATAGAATTAAGATAATCCCGAAGAACTTATCCCAAAAATTTGGGATAACGGAGCGATAAATAAATGCGTCAAAATCGATTAGCATATAGACAATGACAGCTATTCCAAGAAGGGCGAGAACGAAGTCATACCAGATGATCCGATATTTAAATCGCTTGAAGGATGGAAAGACCAGGAAGGAAAGAAAGAGGACAAACATGACATGGATCCCCCTCAAAACCTGGGTCATGACTACACCGATGGCAGCATAGAGGTGGATGAGTGACATCATGACAGCCACAATAGTGATGAAAACATCCATTTTCCCTGAAAGCCTCCGAGAAGGGCCTTCTTCCTCTTCTATATATTTTTCCGCCTCTTTCAGGGCCTCTTCGGATACCACCACTGCCTGATCGGCTCTTGTATTTTCTTCTTCCATCGAATCCTCCTTCAGCGGGATTCAGGAATAAATGTTTGTGATAATACCCGATGAAAAAGATACTCTCCCAGTGAAACAGACCTTAAACCCAATCGAATTCGATCCCCCTTCTCTCCAACCTCATTGAAGGAAACCCTTTTGTCTCGCACCATTAACGTCTGTGCCTCGTCCATACCCACTCTGAAAAAGGGGGGGCTGAGCCTCCGGTCCATGGGATGGAATTCTTCCGTACCTTCAAATCCGTAATATTCCAGGATCCCGGGATGGCTGGTCCTGACCCCCTTGAGAACAATCATCTCCTGATGGATCTGAAATTCTTCAACAACCGGTTCTTTGTAGATCGAATGGATATAGGATATGGTGAATCGTTCTGAAGAATTGACCCAAATCCACTGAGACTTCGAACGATCCGAATTCTCTAAATAGAGACTCGAGATCTTTATAAAATAAAGGGCCCCTCCCGCAAGGATGAGCAGGCCAATGATGATCGGGACGGGCCAGGACTTCTGTCTCAACTATTTGAATTTGAGTCCCTTCTCTGTGAAATATCGGATGGCTCCTGGGTGAAATGGGAGAGGAGTACCCCCTGCTGCCTGGGGCTCCAGCGTTATATGTTTTGCCTCGCCATGAACAGTGATCAATTCCGGCTTATGATCAAAGATCGTCTTCACAATATCATAGGCAATATCTTCCCTCATCTTTTCATGGCATACCAAAAGATTCCAAACCACAGAAATCGGGACATCCACTGCCTGTCCCGGGTAGGTTTTTGCAGGAATGATCCCTTTTACATAGATAGGACCATAGGTTTCCCTCATCTTAGGAACCGCATCCGTGTGGCCAAGGATTTTTATTTTAATCCCAGGGGTAGCCCCAAAGTCCGTTACGGCTGCAGTAGGAAGGCCTCCGACCCAGAAGAAGGCATCAATCTTCCTGTCCTTTAACGCACCAGCTGATTCAGAAACGCCCAATTTATCCCGTGTCATGTCCTTAGTTGGATCCAATCCATAAGCCTCGATGACCCTCAAGGCCATCACCTCTGTTCCGCTTCCTGGAGCACCGGTTGAAACCCTCTTTCCTTTCAGATCGGTCACCTTCTCAATACCTTTGCCTTCCATTGTTACAATATGCATATTGTTGGGGTAAAGAACCGCTATAGTCCTCAGAGGGATATTATCTCTAAATTGTGCTCTCCCCTTATAAGCATCCCATCCCGTATCTGCCATGATCAGGGCTAATTCTGTTTTCCCTGCGCCCACGAGTCGGCAATTATCCACAGAGGCGGTCGTCACCTCTGCTGTTGCCTCTGTATAGGGAATGTATTTGGATATGATATTGGCTATTCCTCCACCCAATGGGTAATAAACCCCTCCTGTGCCTCCTGTAGCAATGGATAACCGAACTGACTTCTGGGCCCATACTGAAGAAACCATCAAAACAAAGACCAACACTATTCCCAAGATCAAGAAACGTTTCATGACGAACCCTCCCTTTTAAAGATTATTTTATTGATCAACTTTATAAAACTCTCTTTAGGTTGTCAACAAAAAACTATACAAACACAAAAGCAAAAGAACTGCTTCGTAAAGGTTGGGAAGCACACCCAACTGCCGATTGAATGGAACATTAAGGTCTATCTTGTGTTTGTACGACCGTGTGTATTTGCATGTTAGGATAGAAACCCCCCTGTCTAAATGGGGGAATGGAGCGGATCAGCGAGACGCCCGGCCTAATTGGGTGCCAGGGAGGAGGACTGTCTGGGTTTCACCTTTGCCCTCTTTTCCTCATATCGGGCCAGGAGGTAGAGGACATCGGAGAGACGATTGAGGTACTCCAATATTTTTAGATTATGGAGCATCTTTTTCGATTTCATCTTTGCCACTAACCTTTCGGTCCTCCGGGAAATGGCCCTCGCCACATCCAATACACTTGATGGAAAGGTTTCTCCATATACGATGAATTTGGGATCTGGCTTAAGAGTGGCTTCAAAATCGGTGGAAAGTTGGCTCAGCCACTCGACTTCCTTCTGGGTGATCACTCTTTTCAGAAGATTCCGATTCTTTCCAGGGAGTGAAAGGTCAGAGCCAAGGATGTAAAAATGGTTCTGAATGGTGAGTAAAATCTCTTTGACTTTCTTATTCTCCGAAACAGCCCTGGCCAATCCCAGAAAGGCATTGAGCTCATCTAATGTCCCGTAGGTCTCAGGTCTGAGATGATATCTGGGAACACGCCTCCCCCCCAAAAGGTGGGTGAACCCCTTATCCCCTTTTTTCGTGCTGATGGGCATAATAATTTCTCGTCCCTGAAATACGCTGGGTTCAGGGCTAATCATGAACCCTACAGGGTTCATGGCGTGGCGCAGGGCCGATGCATTATCTCGATTTCATTTTTATTCAGACGATAACAGGAGCTCTTCAGCCAATTCCCGTCATCCTGATTCGGAAAATCCTTACGATAAAAGGAACCTCGGCTCTCCTGGCGAAGGAGACTTCCTTTAAGAACAGCTTTCACGAGGAGGGTCATGTTCTCCATCTCCTTCTTCCTGAAAAGGTCTCTGAGGGTGGTAAGATAAACCGTTTCGATCTTCTTTTCTAAGGTGGCCAGACGGTTAAGGCCTTCTCTTAAGGAACCTTCCTCTCGAATAGGGCCTGCGTATTTCCAGGCTACTTGCTTCAGCTCTTTGGAAAGATCCACCGGATGATCAAAAACTCCTCTCCTTTTCTTAAGATATTCCCTTGCCTTTCTTTCCCATCGCTTTAGGGTTCTTTCAGAAGGAAGATCTGTGCCACTCGCTCTCTTCCCTTTGGGCTTGACAAAGTCCACTGCAGACCGGCCTGCGAGGATTCCAAAAACGGCACACTCTGTCAGGGCATTTCCTCCCAGGCGATTCGCGCCATGGATCCCCCAGGCAGCCTCTCCTGCAGCAAAGAGTCCGGGAAGAGCTGTTTTCCCCCGATCATCGATCTCAATTCCTCCCATGAAGAAGTGGACAGCAGGTGCAATCAGAAAAGGCCTTTCCCGAAAAGGGAACTTGGATCTTCTGAGAAAATTGAGAGGGTACCGCTCCCATGTTTCCTTTGGGACCCGAGTCAGATCCAGATAGACGTCACTCCTCTGACAAACCTCATAGAGGGCAATCGAGAAACGATCTCTCTGATTCATGATCGCCAGATTCAGATCCTCTGGAATATCCAAACGCTCCAGCAGATCCTCCCCTTTTTCATTAAACAATCGGATCTCCTTAGGATATGGAGCATAGAGCATGAACGTGGAAAGTCTCGGTTCAGCCAGGACAAGGGGATAAAATTGGACAAACTCTAAATCATAGAGGGGAAGGCCTGCCCGAAAGGCCAATGCATATCCATCTCCCAGGATACTCCTCTGGTTGTCATTCCTGCGGTAGATGGCCCCTGCCCCTCCGGTAGCAAGAATCACCGCTTTTGAATGAACCAAGTAAGATTTCCCATCTCTCGAAAAACCAAAGGCTCCTCGAACCTCACCCTCCTCAACCACCAGGTCAAAGATGACAAACCCCGGTAGAAGTATGATTCCACTGTTCTTTAACCTCTCAACCAGGGCCTTCATCAAAAGGACGCCGGGCAGTTCAGAAGAACCCTCAGGTCGATCGACCCAATACCCAATCCCCCTCTCCACCAATTCAATACCAAAAGATTTCAGCCGTTCCATCGCCTCTGGCCCATGTTCAATCATGTTCTTGACCAAAGAGACCTTATTTAAACCTCTTCCAGTCTCGAGGGTGAGGCGGAGGTGGTCTTCCTTTGAGAAACGGCTGTTGGCTGTCGTGAATCCCCCATTGGCGATGGACGAGTTTGTCCCCATTCCTATGGCAAACTTGCCCACTAAGAGTGTTTGAAGGCCCGATTGCTCGGCCTCAAGGGCGGCAACAACTCCTGCAAGCCCACTGCCGATGACGAGGATATCTGTAGAAAGGACTTCCATCACGTTGGGTCCTTGAACACGGGTTAATCGATCTTCATCCGCCAAATTTGGCAAATCAACAAATCAAAGGGTTCCCCTTAGCCCCCTTTCGTAAAGAGACTGTGTCGCAATGGGGGAATCCGAGATGACCGTTATTCTGAACCCTTCGCCCCGGGTCACCCTGAGTCCATTCGCTTCGCTCAGGTTAAATTCCACGAAGGGTCATCCTGAACGGAGTGAAGGATCTCAGGATATACGCCGTGCAGAATCTGATCATCTCAAATGAATCGATCATAGAGATTATTCGGCCAACGTCTGAGAATGACATTACGACACAGCCTAAAACGGGAATGGGGATTGAGGGAATAGTAATATCCGTCCCAAATTAAGCCCGGGCTCGCTTGGGCTTCATCTCTTTTTCGCAGCAGATAATGTCGCAGGTATCGACGCAGCCGCAGACCTCGTCTACGGTGACGACCAGTCCGCAAACCCCACACTTATAAGCTTCCCCTTTCTTCACACTCTTTTTCGAAGCTTTTGCTACTTTCTTGATTGTCTTTTTTGCCACTTTCTTTTCTGCCATGACTCTCTCCTTTCATCCTCAGTGATTTCGGGGGCGAATCCCTTGTTCCCTCATGTTTCCTTGCTGTCCGTCTTCTTTAATTTCATTGAGCTCAAACCTAATACTTCCAACGGGGAGATCCAATTCCATGACGATCGGTATCTTCTTCGCGTCACTCGTATACCAGATGCGAATGATCCCCTCTTTGTCCTCAAAGGATGCAAAAGAGGTGGTGGATTTGAGACAGACCGCTTCCACCTCTCCGTAGATCTTGGACTTTACCCTCTCCTGTTTAGGCTGAAAGACCATCTCGCGCAACTTCACGCCATCATAGATCGACATTCTAATGTCCTGATGGGGCAGCAGGCTCTCCTTAAGATAATACCGAGCAAACATTGACAGAGGATCGAAGGTCTCTGGAGGAACGGGGACCTCCTGCTTTTCCTTTTCTCCCGTTTTTTCCACGATGACTATTTGATGATGGGAATCGAAGGTAACGGTCTGAAGATAATTTTTCTTTTCCTTAAAAAGCCCATCCTGGTCAATCTCCTTTATATATCGGATGGGGGTACAGGTCTCTGCGTCGACCGTTGAGATGAAGCGATTGTTCATCCGGAAGAGAAACCCGAGGTTTACTGAAAAGACCTCCGCACGAATCTGATAAAGAGACTTTCCCTGTGCGGATGACCCATTTTCAATGTAAAGGGAAGCCTTCAGGATGGGGACACCGAGTTTTTTTGCCGAGTACAAAAAAACCCTTCCGGCACCTGGCCCGGAGTCCAGCTTCTGCCCATCGCTGTGTGCCAAGGCAACCCATGAGAAAAGGATAACGGCAAGAAGAAAGGCTCGGTTGCGCATAGCTTGCCCCTGAGTGATTTAGGGATACTCCTTGTTTCTATTATTTTCGAATATAATACAACCCTCTCTCCGATTCAACCATCCCTCGAACTCAGAACCTTTTTTACCCGCAGTCCGAATAACCGCAGTAACATTTCACGCAGCCTTCCTCAAAGAGAAGGGGTCCACCACATTCAGGACAGGCCCCTCTCTGAAAAACCGTCGTGGCTGACTTTGTAGAAAGACTCATGAGAAGGGGTTTTGTCTGACTGGAGGGAATTTTCTCCTTTTCTGACTTTGCCTCGGAAGCTGAATTTTTCATCTGGAGATGCCATTCAATGGCTTTCGCGATCGCATCGGCACAGGAGAGGATCTTCCCCTGCTGATGCCAAACCGGCATATGGCAACTGATCCCTTTGAGCTGCCGGACCACCACCTCTGGCTCAATCCCGGATCGAAAAGCGAGAGAGGCCAGGCGGCCGATCGCTTCAGATTGTGAGGCGGCGCATCCACCGGCCTTTCCAATCTGATTGAAGATCTCGAAGAGATTTCCCTCCTCATCCTCATTCACAGTGATATAGAGGTTTCCGCAACCCGTCCGGACCTTCCGGGTGGAGCCTTGAATCAGCTCCTGCCGCTCTTTTGGCCTTCTCTCCGGCTCAGAGACCCTCTCCTTGAATTCCAGTTTTTCCTGAGTTGAAGAAATCACGCCTTTATAAAGGACCTGCTGGGGCCGGCTCCGGTCCCGGTAGATGGTCACCCCCTTGCAACCCAGTTCATAGGCCAGCTCGTAGACCTTTGCTACATCCTCCACCGTGGCATCATGGGCAAAGTTGACCGTCTTTGAGACGGCATTATCGGTATATTTCTGAAAGGCCGCCTGCATCTGGATATGGTCTTCCGGAGAGATATCGTGGGCCGTGACAAAGAGCTTCTTGATCCTGTCCGGAACTTCTGCTCCCTTTTCGATATAGCCCTTCTCAGCGATCTTCTTCATAAGGGTTTCTAAATAGAATCCTTCCCTTTTTGCCATGGCCTCAAAAAGGGGATTGACCTCCACAAGTTCTTTACCATCCAGAACATGCCTTTTAAAGGCAAGGGCGAAGATCGGCTCGACTCCAGACGAGGCCCCTGCGATAATGGAGATGGTCCCAGTGGGCGCAATCGTTGTCACGGTGGCATTCCGCATTGCATCCCAACGGTCCTTCAGGGCACTCCGGATAAAATTGGGGAAGGATCCCCGCTTTAAAGCCAGCTCCCTTGAGGCCTTTCTTCCCCGTTCATGAATGAAGGCCATCACCCGCCCAGCTACTATTAAGGCCTCTGGATCATTGTAGGGAATTCCCAGTTGAATGAGGAGGTCGGCAAAACCCATTACGCCTAATCCTATCTTCCGGTTCGCCTTGGTCATGGCTTCGATCTGGGAGAGGGTATACCGATTCATATCGATGACATTATCCAAGAAATGGACGGCCCTTACCGTGGTTGACCCGAGCCTCTCCCAGTCGATTGCCCCATCCTTCAACATATTGGCAAGGTTGATGGAGCCCAGGTTGCATGACTCATAGGGAAGCAGGGGCTGTTCTCCGCAGGGGTTGGTGCTTTCGATCTCTCCCACTTCAGGCGTTGGATTGTCGCGATTGATCCGGTCAATGAAGATGATCCCTGGATCCCCATTCTTCCACGCAAAATAGACAATCCTATCAAAAACCTCACGGGCACTGATAAATCGGACGATCTCCCTCGTCCTTGGATTCCGGAGGGCATAGGTATTTCCTTTGGTCACAGCCTCCATGAATTCTTCGGTCAGGGCCACCGAGATATTGAAGTTGTTAAAAAAGTGGTCTTCCTCCTTGCACTGGATGAAATCGAGGATATCCGGATGGTCAACCCGCAGGATACCCATATTGGCCCCTCTCCGGGTTCCTCCCTGCTTGACCGTCTCTGTCGCTGCATCAAAGACCTTCATGAAGGAGACAGGACCGCTCGAAATCCCATGGGTCGATCCCACGACGTCATTTCGAGGCCTGATCCTGGAAAAGGAGAATCCCGTCCCTCCCCCGCTCTTCTGGATCAGGGCCATCTGCTTGACGGCATCGAAGATCTCTTCCATGGAATCTCCCACTGGAAGAACAAAGCAGGCAGAGAGTTGTTGAAGTTCTCTCCCCGCATTCATCAAGGTGGGAGAATTTGGCATAAAATCGAGAGAAGCCATCAGAGAGAAGAAGGTCTCTTCGACTTGGGTAAGATGTTTACCGTTGTAATTGAGATCCGCCTGAGCAATATTTCGTGCCACCCGATGAAACAGCTCTTCAGGTGTCTCAATCACCTCTCCCTGAAGGTCTTTTTTAAGGTACCTTTTTTTAAGAACAGTCAAGCCGTTCTGTGTGAGTTGTGCCACTCCCATTTTCTCCTCCGCACAAAATATAGGACTAATCTGAGAATTTAGCACAATATTTGGTGTTGTCAAGGAAAATTTACATTCCTCCCAAAAACCCTGGATAGAAGCCTATTCTGAAGCCGGGGGGTCCATCTAATTTAAGAATTCACGTCTCAATTGCCCCTTCCATTTCAATGTCCGCATCCTACGATTTTGGATATACCCCCTGTTCGGTCTCCCATCTTCCAATAATTTCACACCTTCTCAATCATAGGAGAAAAAAGGTCGATCCGACAGGAATACTAACCCATACCCAAACTTTCTAAACAATTTTGGGTTATTGGTGGTGTTTGGCTAATTAAACCTCAAGGGGAAGGATCTCCCTGTCCCTTAATCTAACATAACCTCGATGCGTAATTCTCAGATGGGGAATGGCCGATGATCCGAGGGTATCGAGAGTAAGGACAGGTCTCTCCCATTTTACCCCATTCTTCCACAAAGCGTTCTCAATCTGTTTCATCTCCTCTCGCATGATCGCCATCGGTTTAAGGGAGATGACACCACAAAGGGATGCAGGAAATTCTGCAATGACTTCCTTCCCTGAAGCATAAACAGCTCCGCCGCCGATCTCCTTTAACCTTTCGATCACGGTCTTCATTGAGAGGGTATCACAACCTGCCACCAACATGTCGGTGGTATCCCAAACCATGGTTGAACCACAGGCTCCCTTTTGGAGGCCAAATCCTTTAAGGAGTCCCATGAAAGATTCTTTCCCTCCCAAACGATCGAGGGCAAGGATCATCATCACATCTTCCGACGCCTCTGGATCTGTAAAATCGATGATCACCTCCTTTGTTACAAGCCTCGAAACCAGTTTCATCACCCTTGCTTTTCCTTTTGATGGCACGGAAGGAAAGGGATGATCCTGAACGTTCACGGTATGAAACATGTAATCCGGGAAAGACACCTTTTTCGGTTCCACGGTCGCTTTGCCATCCTTGAAAGTAATCCTTCCCTCACACATCACCATCTGGGGAGAATATTCTCCAGGGGAAGGAATGATGACGATATCGGCCATCTTGCCCGGGGAAAGGGAACCTTTGAGATGATCAAGGCGGAAATGCTCCGCCACATGGAGGGTAACCATTTGATAGGCGATTTCCGGTGGAACCCCGATCTTCAGAGCCCTTTTCAGGGCGGCATCAAGATAACCCTCCTCCAGAAATCCCTGGGGATCCATTCCATCGGTGGAGAGGATCAATCTTCTAAAATCGATCTTCTTCTTGAACATCCCCTTGATCTTCTCCAGTTCCTTCCGAATCGCTCCCTCTCGAATCATAACCCAACAGCCGAGCCGGAGCCTCTCGATCACTTCCTCTTCTGTGATGGGCTCATGGCAGGAGGATATTCCAAAAGCGAAATAGGCCTGAAGCTTTCTTCCCGTGGCTCCGGCACTATGGCCTTCGACCCTCTTGCCAAGGTCGAGGGCCATGGAAGCCAGCTTCCTCACCCTTTCCCCCTGATCTCCTTCCAAAAAAAGATTACCCCAATAAATTTCACCCACACCGAGACATTTCGGGTCTCTCAATAGAGGAAGGAGTTCCTCGTTGGCAGGGGCGTTGATCTCTTCAACCGATGTCAGACCACACAAAGGCGGAAGGGTATAAAAAAACCGGATTGGCTGTCCGTCCAGCCCTTTCACAAAATATTCGATCCCATCTTTTCCAGCAATCGTTGCAAGCTCGATCGTTTCTGTGATGACGGTGGTCGTTCCACTTGGAATCACATATTTGACGAATTCTTCAATGTTCGTCCTGCTGATGATATGCGTGTGGCCATCGAGCAGGCCAGGAACGAGAACCATTCCCTCGGCATCGATCACCCGTGTCTTGCCGTTTTCCTTGGGATGAGGATCGGGACCCACGTAGGCAATCATGCCGTCCTTGATCCAGATCGACTGCTCTTTAATAAACTCTCTTGTGAAGACGTTGAAGACCGTCCCGTTCTCAATGATTGTATCTGGAGGCAAATTCCCTAAAGCCACCTCACTGAGGACTCTTCTCTTTTCCACGGTGGTCATAGAGAGTTTCTTAGCAAAAATAGCCCTCTCCTGTCAAATCCCAATAACCAATAGCGAGATCCCGAAACAAGTTCGGGATGACAGGAAAAGAGCCCCTCTGTATTCGCCATCCTGAACCATGGCCCGATGGAGATCAGGCTTGTTTCAGTATCTCCCTGTAATTTTTTATTTTGATCAATGAGATTTCGGCGATTATCTAATCATTGATGGTTGGGATTTGGTTATTTGATTACCCTCCCTGTCAAAGAATGTGGTATCATAATTTTGGAGATTTCTTAAATGGATATCCCTGCTTCCACATGGTATTCTGCGATTGCCCATCGAAAATCGAAGCGGCAGTATGAATTCAGACCATAGATACAGACACTCTTAAACAACTCCGGTCCATTTTTTCTCTCCTCTTTCTACTCTTCCTCCTCGGTTGCACTTCTCTCTCTCCCCATCCTGTTTCCATAGCCCCTGACAGCATAGAAGGGTGCCAAGCGTTCTTCAGTCAGTTAGAAGAAAAGGTGAAAGAGGCGGGCGTAAGGGATGCTTCAAGCTTTCCCATCCCTGGATTTTCCTATCTTCGTACCAACCGGTTCCTCTCAGCCGATCCGGGTCGTGTTGACAGAAAGAGATGATTATAATAACATTGAATTCAGGGATCCTATCGGAAACCTCAAACCAAATCCTTTCGAGCCGTTCCACAGTTCAACGGTTCTCTTTGGATCGAAAAAATCTTATCCTTATGTTATTGACATGGCCTGATTTTCTCTCGAGACATTTAGTCACCCTGCTTTTTTCATCCATTTTCCTGAAGAAAAAAGAAAGGATTCAATAAGAAAGGAAGAAGGCAGACCACACTCATCACGGGATTGGACGCTTCGTAGAGAATGATGGAAGTCATCAAATTCTTTATTGACATCTTGCTCCATCTTGACAAACATCTCGATTGGGTCATCCGGACCTATGGCCTCTGGACGTATGCGATCCTTTTCCTGATCATCTTCTGTGAGACCGGTTTAATCATCACTCCCTTCCTCCCGGGAGATTCGCTCCTGTTTGCCGCAGGGACTTTCGTTGCTCTGGGGTCATTGGATATGGGTTTGCTAACCGTTTTGCTCAGTCTTGCTGCCATTGTGGGAGATACGGTAAATTACTGGATCGGTTATGCCATGGGGCCAAAGGTCTTTACCCGAGAGAATTCACGTCTCCTGAATAAAGAACACCTTGAGCGCACCCATCGCTTCTATAAAAAATATGGTGGGAAAACGATCATCCTTGCCCGCTTCATTCCCATCATCCGAACCTTTGCGCCCTTTGTCGCCGGCATTGGAAAGATGGCCTACAAGCGCTTCATTGCATTCAACGTCGTTGGAGGAATTGCCTGGATTCTCTTCTTCGTTTTCAGCGGTTACTACTTTGGGAACATCCCGTTTGTTCGAAACAATTTCATCTTCGTCATCCTAGCGATCATTCTTATTTCTATGCTTCCCTTGGTTATTGAGCTCCTTAACCAGTGGCACTTGAAAAAACAGACCAACCGAATCCTTCGTTGAAAAGAGAGTCGGGACTTCCTTCATTTTCTCCGTGGCACAAAGCAGGAAAACGGGCAGGATTAAGAACGCTGGGAATATCCTGATTCTTTTTCAGGTTCTCTTCCTTCCGAAATCTTTTGCTCTCCAGAAGAGATGGGAAAGATCACAGAGCCTTCTTCCCCAGAAGGGATTCGACGACTTTCTTGCATCGGGATGGATAAAACAGAAATGGCGGCACCTGATCTTCTGCAGGGTTTCTTCAAACCCTTTCTCATCCATTTCATTTCCAAAGAAATGGGGGATCCAATATCCCAATGAAGAGAAAGGGCTCGCCTCCTTCGAATGGTAATGATAAAAATCGATAAAATTCTGGAGGGGTGTTTTGACTCCAAATAACTCGGGATTGATGTGCCAGGGAGAGCCCGGTGCGATCTCGACCATGAAGGTCCGGATTCCCTTCACATAAGGATAGCGACTCCGGAGTTCTCTTTGGAACTGGATTGTCCGATAAACATCTTCCTTCTTTTCAAAAGGAACACCGAAGGTGAAGAACAGGTCGCCGTAGACCTGATGTTGCTCCATTTCGTCAAGACATTTCATCAGGGCTTGGTTGGTATAGGCATACCCCTTGTGAATCCTTCTTGCCCGGACGGACCCTACGTCGGGCGAAAGGGCGATGAGTGATTTGGGTCCCGGGAAAGTCTCCTTAAAAGATCGAATAAAATCGGCCGTCGGGAGCCCAAAGGATTCGAAGAAACATTCCATTTTGATCTTCTCCTCCCGGATACGAGAGAAGAGGCGGAGATAGTAGTCCGGCTTTTGTGGATAAGGATCAAAACAGAGATGAAAGGTCTCATATCCATAGGAAAGGGCTTCCTTGATCGTCTGGACCACTTCCCCGACTCCCCGGAAGAGGACTTCCCGTCTGCCAGTAATCCTCATTTGAGCCAAATGGCCTCCCCCGCACCAGGTGCATTGAACAGGGCATCCCCTGCCTACCGAAAGATGGTAGGTCGGTGATTTCGACGAATACATCCAGAAATTTTCCTTCTTAGAAAGCCCCTTCACATAAAAGGGCTGACCGAGGTAACGAATGTAAGTGGAATAATTTTTCAAAAGTGGAAAGTTCGTAAAGGAGAGGCCGTTCAGATCTTCCTCAGTGGCTACATAAGAAAGGGGATTCATGAGAATCCTTCCCTTTCTTCTCCAGGTAAGGTTGGGGATTGAAAAGAGGTCATTGCCGCCCTGGAGAAGGGCTCGGGCCAAATCGAGCATAGGAACCTCTCCTTCGCCGCGGATGATCCCATCCACGGCGTAGAAGTTCCGCAGGATCTCCTCATGAAAAAAACTAGCCGTATAACCACCGAGAACGATAAAGGTCGAGGGAACAGCAGCCTTCACCTTTTTGGCCATCTCCATCACGTCAAAGCTCTGATGGTGCCAATGGAGATCCAATGCCACAATCCTTGGGGATTTCTCCCGGATATAGTCGAGGACCGAAAAGTTCCCATCCTCGATCCATTCCACCCCGAGATGAAGAACTTGTGTTGAAATCGCATGCCGCTGGAGGAGATCGGCCAAGGCGAGAAGTCCCATGGGAAGGAAGTTGACCCAGATAAACTGGCCAATCGGCCGGTAATAATTGTTCCATTTGGGGACGTGAAGGAAGAGGCAATCCACTTTTCCCATTGTGGTGGAATTGTAAATGGCCTAATAAGAGATTTCAACTCCGCTCCCCAAATTAGGTAATAAATCCACCTGAAATAAACCCACTCCCTGGGCTAAAGCCCAGGGGTTCAGGCCTCTGGCATGCCTGGCATGACCTTCGACCATGCCAGACTATGCCGGTAAAAGGCCTCCGCTTCGCTTCGAAAGGATGCCATTCATCCCCAGGCTTGAAAGCCTGGAGTTTTTGTGGCATGGCTTATAAATTCCAACAGGTTTGAGAAGGTTGTAGCAAATGGTCATTTCCAAGATCATCACCCGTGATTTCGTCTTTGCTTTCGTTGCTCAATTCGCCTTCTCACTGAGTTTCTTCACCCTGATACCCACCCTTCCCATCTATCTTTCGAGATTAAAATCGACAGAGACAGAGATTGGGATTCTGATAGGGGTTTCCAGTGTCGCCTCACTCGTCTTCAGACCCCTTGTGGGCAGGGCCCTCTTAAAAACCCCCGAAAGAGACTTCATGCTCGCTGGGGCCATCCTCTTCACTTTCACCTCTCTTGCCTATCTCTTCGCTCACCCCTTTTGGCCCTTCTTAATGGTTAGGATCTTTCAGGGGATTGGATTAGCCTTCTTTTTCACGGCCTCCACGACATTGATTGCAAACATCAGCCCTGAAGCGCACCGGGGACAGAGCATCAGTTACTTCTTCCTGGCCTTCAATATTGCTTTTGCCCTTGCCCCTTCCATGGGGATGTTTATGATTAATCAATTCAACTTTACCTTTCTTTTTCTGATGTGCATTGGGCTCTCCCTCTGCTCTTATTATTTTACGACTCATCTGAATAAGAGAGAGGCCTTGCCACTGGATGACTCTTCCCCTGAGGATCGTTCCTTTCTCAGCCGGAAGGCCCTTCCTCCCTCCATCATGTCCCTCTGCACACATATGATCTGGGGAGCCCTGACTGCCTTTTTCCCCCTCTATGCCCTGGATCATGGGGTCAACAATCCTGGCCTCTTCTTTGCTGCTTTTGCTGTCATGCTTATCTTAGGCCGTTCCCTGGGTGGAAGGATCTTGGACCTCTACAGCCGAGAGAAGATCATTTCCCCCTGTCTTACCGCATATATCCTGTCAATGATCATCCTTGCTTTCTCAAAAACCCTTTTTATGTTTATTCTCGTTGCAATCATCTGGGGGGCCGGGAATGCCTTTCTCATTCCCGCTCTGGTCGCCTTTGTCATCGACCTTGCCGGTTCTTCCCGGGGACCGGCGCTGGGAACCTTCACAGCCATCTCTGACCTTGGAGTTGGGCTCGGAGCGGTGATCATGGGCCTCGTCCTCTGCTGGACCAGCTATCAGGTGATGTTTCTCTGTTTGGCCCTCATTGGCCTCATCAATTTTCTCTATTTCATTCTTTTTGTGAGGAAAAGGAAATTTTGACAGTGAAAGGAGGGCTAAACGGAGGTCGCGAGGAAAACTATTGAGGGTTTGCGCTATGCCCTCTGCGCTATACGATTTATCTTTCAGTGGGAGGTCTGACAGTGGAGAAAAAAGCAGTCATTTTCGGGAAGGCCGGCTGACCCTACACGACGGAGGCTAGGTCAGCCTACGGGAATCGGGCAAGATATGTGGATGTGAAGGCAAATCCCAAGAACCTGGAGGAGATGCTTAAATATTCCAAGGGTTCCAGAGAGGTACCCGTGATCGTTGAGGGTGACCGTGTGATCATTGGTTATGGGGGAACCTGAGGAGTATAAGATAACCGGTAGTTTACCGGAACCCTCTCTACCAGCTCCCGCCGCCGCCGCCCCCAAAGCCGCCTCCGGAAGAACCTCCTCCTCCAAAACCGCCGCCCCCGCCATCGCTTCCTCTCGGTGCAGAGAACATGGCCGAAGAAAGGTTCGAGGTAACAGAGTTCATGGAGTGGACAAAGGCGTAGGGAGTAAATGTCCGGAACCCTCCGGGAGACACATACCAATCAGGTGGATCTTGATAAATTCCTTCAAAGGCCTTCGCCCAATTGTCGGCCACATCAAGGGCAATGGCATAGGGCAGATATTTTGAGAAAAGGTTCATATCCCCCATCCGCTCAATCTTGTCCTTTTCTGTACGGTCCATAAATTCCTGAAAGCCCAGAATATCCATATAGGCAAGGGCCCCCGATTTTGTCTTTGCAGGCATGAACTTCGCAAGGGCAAGGACAGGGACACCCATCAAAAAGGCGGCAAAAATGCTCTTCCATAAAGAATCCGGCGATAGCAGAAATAGGAGCGCAAAAGAACCAAACACCATCATGAGAACCCCAATGACCCTGTACGAATTTCTCACATTCTCCGGATTGGTGAGAAAATACCTTTTCCGTGTTAGCTCTCCATAGAGGGTCTTTTTTAAGATCGGTAAATTCGTATAAAATTTATTTTTCAGACCTGAGACAAGAGTTCCAGGCAAATTTCCGGGTAAGAGGCTTTTCATCAATTCTATCTCAAAAGGGCTGAGAGTCGAGTCGGCCACCTTCACCCTTTTGAGATAATAATCCGTCTTATTGAAGAACAATCCATCCTGTTTTGTCTCTTCGATTTGGAGATAACCCTTCACTGCTAAACCGACAATGGTTGAGGTGATATCCTTCGGATCGAGTTTCTCGTCGATGAGTGCGCCAACCTCTGCGGGCGTGAGAGGCTGGTTGTCAAACTTGGGAGGGCCATACTGGACGACAAGGGCTTCCCTGACTTTAGGATCTCTCCCCCTTCGGTACCAGTGATTAAACATAAAGATGAAAGAAAAGATGGGGAGGACAAATACCCAGTTCTCCCGGATATTGAGAGTCCATAGGAATCTCTGCCATGAAGAGGGCGGAGAGATGAGCCCCTTATCCCACCCAAAGGCAATCGTTAAGCCTTCGCCGATGGCGAGACGACGCTTCGTAAGGCATTTACCCCCATTGTCATAGGTTTGCCACTCACATTCCGACTCTTTCGAACCCCATCTGCCTGTATAGCCCGCAGCCATGATATTCTTGCTCTTTTCCTTGACGGCCAGGGAGACATCTGCCGATGCGTCCAGGATGGGCGCCTTCCAGTAGTTTCCGGTCACATTCCAGTAGAGCTCATCATGATCCTTGAAAAAGAGGATGGCGTTTTCTACCTGATAGGTGATCACATAGGTTTGATTCCCGCCAACATACTGCTTCGGATGGCCAATCCGGATGTTAAGGATCGAACCATGTTTTTCAACCTTATATCTCCAGGCCTTCCCCGTGCCATCCTTGACAGATGTCACCCGGATTGGGGTCACAAGGGTCCTGCCAAATTCATCCCGGTACTTAAAAGGGATCTCCCGATAGATCCCATGCCTGGGACGATCAAATTTCACGTCGATTGTTTCCCTCACATTGAAAGACGAATCCGAATGAATTGTGATGTCAGCGTGAAAGTTCGTGATGGTAAAAAACTGGGCAAAGGCAGGGAAAAGAAAAAGGATGAGGTTAAGGTTGAAGCTGAGGAAAATGAGTAAAATCAATCTCAAAAATCTTTGCGAGCTTTTCATCCATGCTCCAACGTTTTGTTAAATCTGGTTGAAACTGATTCAGAGGGAATCTTTTTGAGCTTTTCACCTATTACCTATCGCCTTTCACTCTCTGAATCTCGAATTCCGGAATCCGTATTCCGCAATTTATGAGAAGCCTTAATCCCCCCTCCCCTCCTTTGGTAAAGGAGGGGAGGGGGGATTTTTTATGAAAAGCTCACCTTAACCGGTTTTCTCTCTGCCTCCGGGGCTTCGAGCTGGAAGAGCTCTTCTTTCTTAAACCCGAACCGGGATGCGATCAAGCTTGAGGGGAAAGATTCAGTTGTAATGTTGTAGTCCCGAACCACGGCATTATAGTACCTTCTTGCAGACTCGATATTATTCTCCAGTTCCTGAAGCTGAGATTGAAGCTGCAGAAAGTTCGCATTGGCTTTCAACTCCGGATAGGCCTCGGCAATGGCAAACAGGCTCTTCAAGGTATCCCGGAACATATTTTCCGCCTTTGCCATCTCCGCGGGCGTAGTTGCCTGCATGGCCATCGACCTCGCCTTGGTCACATTTTCAAATACCGTTTTCTCATGAGCAGCATAACCCTTGACTGTCTCGACCAGATTAGGGACGAGATCATACCTTTTTTTGCACTGGACATCGATATCCGACCACGAGGACTTCACTGTATTTCTGAGCCTGACGAGTTTGTTGTAGATTGAGATTACTGCAAAGATAACCACTGCCAGAATGACAAGAATAATGAGAATTGTCATGGGTTCCTCCCTTTGTGCCGAAACTGAAGGCGTTTAACAATAGAACAGAACCGTGCCAGTCGCCACATCTGGTGGTTCAAACATAACCCCTATGAAGCCTGGTAACAACCTGCCTGAGTTACAAGGGGAGAGAATCCTCCCTCCCCAGATTTCGTCTCTATTTGATCCCTCTGAGAAGCCTCGAAAGGGATCTCTCCTGCACGCCCTCGGGAAGGTTCCAATGGAAGGCATCTTCTGGTAATTCTTGGTTCACCTGGGTCTCCTTCAACCGGAGGTCGACCTCAAACTCCTTCTTAACGATGTTGATCCGGATCCGGTTCGGGATGTTTCTCATCTCGTTCATTCCCGAGGTAACCTGGATCTCACCAACCTTCCTCATTGCATCCTCGAACTCGGAAACCTCTCCAGCAAAGGCGATCTTTTGGAGAGGAATGAGAAGGGAAAATTCTCCATTTCGGTAAAGAGCATCGAACAATCCCATTCCCAAGGGGTGATAACCCAGGATTCGGAGTTTGTCTGGCCTTTGATAGAGAACGAATCCATTAAGAAGGAAGGGGATCTTCTCTCCATCCCTCACCATGTCGATCCGGATCGAGGCTTTTGACTGAAGGGTTTCAGCAAAAGAGAAGATTTCAAGTACTTTATCGATTGGGTTCACAAATGGAGGTCTTTCAACAGGAGGGGCCGGTGCAGGAGGCCTCTTAGGACATCCTGCGAGAAAAAGGCCAATTAGAAAAAGAAGGATGAGGATAGAGGGTCTTCGGATCATTTCAATTCTCCATGCTCGAATGTGCTCAAGATACCATTGGCTGTTACTGTCTCATCTTTATGGAAATCTATGCAGAAAAATCTGTATCCACAATATCTTCACCCCTCAATCCCCCAAAGTCAAGGTTCATTCACTCCCTTGTTTCGGGTATCATTGGCTTGACTCTCTTATCCCCTCATTTTATTATTTTTTGAAACCGTAGATTTTGAAAATCTTTTTCAAGGGGGAATCATCATGGAATTCAAAGGAAGCAAAACGGAAAAGAATGTGTTGGCAGCCTTTGCGGGCGAATCCCAGGCAAGAAACCGCTACACCTACTTTGCCAGTGCAGCAAAAAAAGAGGGATACGAACAGATTGCAGCCATCTTTCTCGATACCGCGGATAACGAGAAAGAACATGCGAAACTCTTCTTTAATTTACTTAAAGGAGGAGAAGGGGAGATCCTTGCCTCCTACCCTGCAGGTATCGTCGGAGGTTCAGCCGCTAATCTGAAGGCCGCAGCAGATGGAGAAAAATTTGAATGGACCACCCTTTATCAGAACTTCGCCGACGTGGCCAAAAAGGAAGGGTTCATGGATGTTTATGAAACCTTCACACAGATCGCCAGGGCAGAAAAGTTCCATGAGTCCCGGTACCTTGGCCTTTTAAAAAACGTAAAAGAGGGAAAGGTATTTAAGAAGGATACCGCGGTGAAGTGGCACTGCCGCAATTGTGGTTTTGTTTTTGAAGGAAAAGAAGTGCCTGAAAAATGCCCGGTCTGTAAACACCCCAGGGCCCATTTTGAAGTTTTGGCAGAGAATTACTAAGAATCTTCTTCTAAAGGGGAGGTTCTTTCCAAAGAATCTTCCCTTCTTCTCAAGATCCCCGCGATACCCCGTTAAGAAAATAAAGTCTATTGAGGTCTCTGTTTGCCTCAGGCAAGAGGGGAAGATAGAATACAAGAGGCCGGTGAATTTATGCAAGCTTGTCTACCTGTAAGCAACAGACTGTTAATGATCTTCTATAACTTGCATCTGAATCAAGAATGATTATACTTGAATAAAGGGTTGTTTTGCGAAAAAAATGAACCCTGTTTAACCTGGAGAGCAGACTTAAAATGGATAAAAAATTTAACTGTAAGGATATATGGCTTGATTGCTATTCCTCTCAAAGCCCATTTCTCTGATCCTTTATAGGGTGAGTCTTGGGGTTGAGTAATTCTGGTTCCCATTACTTGATGGGCATGGGGTTACAGAGATTCTCTTTGGAATCGGCTACCCGGCCACAGTTGAAACAGATGAACTTGGGATTTTGCGTTAGTTCCTTTATCTGGTCGAATTTCTTGTTGCCCGCCAACATACAGATGTGACCTGAATGCTCTCCGTAGCAAATTTGTTCTTCCATGTTCCTTCTCCTTCAAGACTTTATCATTGAAACCAATGTTTATTTTTTTTCTTTCATCTCTCTCTGACGCATTGGCATCGCATCAATGGTTGAGAAGACCTCGGGGAGATCAATAGAGGATTCACGGTTTATTTTCACGCCTCCATCCTTACCAATCAGGATTACCCTAAACTTACCCGGCACAATCGAGAAACGTTTTCTCAGGGAAGAAGCCTGTTGGGGGTTTAGGGTGCCTTTATCGAGCCGGCTTTCCCCCCTTTCGAATATATGAAAAACCAAAAGGTCCCGGTCGAGGATGTCTCCTGCTTGATGATCAACCTGCTCCTTAAGGGACTGGTAGGCGGGATCATTTTCTGATGGAGCGAATACAATCAGCAGCCGATGATCCCACTGATACGCACCCAAATCGACTGAATCTTGATCTCTTCCAAAGGCTGAACCAACAAGCATGCTTACCCCCACAAATAATATGAAACGATGTAGGGTCATGGGAATACGGAGGGAAATGGACCCGATTGATTACCGGTCCTTATCCCCTGCTCCTGCCCCCTTATTTCATATCTACTTGATATCCCCCTGGAGGACGACAATCATCACCCCTAAAATCGATGATTAGCCTGCAAGGGTGGCCAGGTAGGATGCCCCTAATTTATCAATGTGATCTTTGATATTTTCAGACGTATTGAGATGATCCTCTTCATCTTTAAGAAGTTCTTCGAAGAGTTCTTTTGAAATCTGGTCCTTTTCGGCAGCACAGATCAAGGCGGAATCATTATACATCTGGATGGCATCCGACTCCAAGCCGATATCGGTCTTTAGCATCTCTGGGATCTCCTGACCCTTCATTGCTTTGCCCGCAGGTTTCGTGGTAGGTTCCCCATTTAAGAATAGAATCCTATCTGCCAGTTTCTCGGCATGCTTCATCTCAGCGATGGCAGTCTCTTTTAGCTTGGAAGCCAATTTACCATAATCCTTATCTTCCAATTCATAATGGTGAATCATGTACTGTGAAATAGCTCCCAACTCCTTCTCCCTTGCCTGATTCAGTAAATCGATCACCTTCTTGTTCATAACTTCTCCTTTCATCGAAATAGGTTTTAGAGTTTCTATTTGTTCTTCCTAACACGTTAAACTTTACTGCGAAATTATAGGCATAGAAAAGTGAAAAATAAATGGGGGAAAAGCAGTATTTTTCCCTTTAAGATAATGTATTTTAGTCGGTATTGGAAATTTTGAAAAACAACAAAAAAAATAATCATGACAAGACGAAAAGTCAAGGAATGGAAAGAGGCTTTAACTCGTTCTTGTCCTGCTCTTGAGCATATGCTATGTTTTCATATGCCCAAGGTTTGGGATTCCATTGTCATAGGGGCTGGAGTAGGGGGCCTGATAAGCGCAGCCAAACTGCTTAAGGCAGGCCTTCGCGTTTTAATTCTTGAAAGGAACCCTCATCCCGGCGGCACAGCCTACGTGTATCAGAGGAAGGGATTTTCCTTTCCTATGGGCCCTCTCGGTTTTAGTAGCCCTGAAATGATCCGAGAGACTCTCGATGACCTGGATGTCGGGGAAAACCTTGAATTTTCCCGTGTCCACTATCGGATCAAGGCCTTTGATCTGGACATCCCGATTTCCTTACCTTTTACAGAGATGACCAACGAACTCGCGGGACTTTTTTTTTCCGACGCTCAAGGGATTGAACGGTTCTTTAAAGAGATCGAGGCGATCCTCACCAGCCAGAAATCCCTGAGTGCTGATACCCCTGACTCCACATCCAGGCATCCTTCCGGTATTTCCGCATCGTCCTATCTCCATAACCTGATCAAGGACTGGAGACTCCGCCGAGTTCTGGGAAGCATTGGCACAAGAGAACCCTACAGTAGCCTTCCCCTTCTTGCCGCCATGTGGAATCTGATGGGTAGGGAGGGTATCTGGTATCCTAAGGAAGAGATGCAGTCTTTTTGTGAAAGGCTATCAAGGGCAGTGGCCAGTGCCAATATTCATCTGACCAATGATCCACAAAGAAGAAAAGATGGATTTGGAGAGATCCGATTGAACAAAGAGGTCGCGAAGATAAGGGTGAAAAAAGGCGAAATTCTGGGTGTAACCCTAAGGGATGGGACCAATATCGATTCGGGCTCAGTCATTTCAAACGCCGACTATAAAACCACCTTTATCAGATTATTGGAGCCTCAGGCAGTGCCTCCTGAGTGGTATGATGCCGTATCCAATGCCCGGCAAACCGGATCGATTCTACAGGTCTGTCTCGGAGTAGATGCAAGGAAGGTTGATCTTTCACCATTTAATGAAGCAACCAGGTTGATTTATCGAATAAATACAGACGGTTCCAATGAAAAAGAACTGAACTGGAACGCTCAAGCGATCGATCCCGAGGCCCTGGCCTCTCAAGAACTCGAGGTAAGTCTATGGGGTGATATGAACAGATTGCCATTGGATGGAAAGGGTGCGGCTATTGTCATCCGGACCGAAGCAGAGCATCATCATTTCACAAAATACCGGTCCTTATACAGCAGAATACCCACATATCAAGAATATAAAATCAGGCTTAGTTATGCCCTTATTCACGAAATCGACCACCTCCTGCCCGGCCTTAAAAAAGCGATTTTGGCGATGGATGTGGCTACCCCTCTCACCTTCGAAGATCAAGGTGGAAGGAGTGGCGGAGCAGTCGCAGGATGGTCCTGGGATTATGCGGACTTTCAAGATAATCAACCCAGGGAACTTATTCGAACACCAGTCAGGGGGCTTTATATGGCTGGTTATCAAGCTTTCTCAGCCCTCTTCATGGGAGGCGTACCGACAGCCATGGAGAGCGGAAAGAGGGCAGCCAGGGCAGTGCTTGAAGGAACCGGACCTACGGAAAAAACTCTGATTCCTCTCACCCCATCCCTCTTTCCTCAGGGATAAGGGGTTTCAAAGCATGCCTTTGGCAAGCTTGAAAAATCTAACCCTTCATAAAATCTTTCGATCTTCACTGAGAGTTCTTTGATCGTCTTTAAAATCGGTTCTGGAAGGTACAACGTTGTCTTGGCGACTTCATCTTCATACAGATTATGTTGCAAATAGGGGGGAGTCTCTTCACCGAACCAGATCCCTGCTTCCCAAGATTTCTGATTAAATAATTTGGTCTTAAATTCTTTATCAGCAAGCTCAAAACGATTACCAGGTGAAACAAAGGTTAACATCCCATGGTTCGAATAGGACCGGGTCGAGAGATTGGCATACATGCACATAAACTCTCCGCCAAAGGCAACAGACCGGATCGAGAAAGTATACCCGCTCACTTTAGATTCGATAAATTCCTGGAGCAGACAGGCATGTCCTTCCGTATCGATATTGCATAGAGAATCAAGGTCATTGATGAGTTTAAAATTTCTTCCTCCTCTTCCCAAACGACGTTTTAGCACCAGTTTCCCCTTCCTCCCGAGAAACTGCTTGGACCCTGGTCGATCCTGTTGATTAAAAACTGTGGTCTCAGGCATCGGGGTGATTGGCTGGATCAGTTGGTATTGAATCCATTTATCCTCAAGTCTTAAACCAGGGTGAAAGGTGCTTGGAAAGGGACCTCTTCCATCCATCCATATCTTGAAGGGTTTGAGGCTCCCAATAAACGAAAGGGAATGGAGGTAGTCCTTAAATGTTTTTCCATAAACTCTTTTCGAGGTTTCCTCAATTTGCGCGAAGATATCCGAAGGCTTTCCAAAATGGACGAGATGGGTAAGATGATATTCCTGCGCACCTCCTGGAAGTCCGACATTGACTTCCACAACATAGGTTTGATGTTGAGGAGAAATAAGAAAATCGATTCCGAGATACATACAAACTAAATACCCTAAATTGTCCATAACGAAAAACGAGATCCCGGAACAAGTTCGGGATGACAAAGAAAGACCGCACTCAATTGTCATGCTGAACTCGTTTCAGCATCTCGTTGTTATGCTGAAAATGGTTTTACGACCTTCAGGTTTATCTTAAACAGGTCTTCAAACCTGTTATTTTCGGTTAACTCTATATCCGATTAAAAGGGGCTCCCTCCCTTCCTGAAAGGGAGCCCGTAACAAACTTCAGCAGGATGCTTTGCATTTACAGGTTGTGGAAAACTTTTTAGCCACTTTCTTAATCGTCATCTCATTCACCTCCTTTCAACACCCCTCGAGCATAACATTGAAAAAGATCGGGCTGAAACAGATCCCCGTAAAACTTGGCCCTAAAACGGCATCCACCCCGACATTCTTCCAGTTCCAGGCAGTCACAAGTCAACTGATTTAACCGGATTCGTGGGATCCGCTCCCAACAGACTCTTAAGCCATCTTCGATGGTTCCCACAGGCTCTTGACTGAAGAGTCCGCATTTGGCAACCAACCCATTTGGTATTATAGCACAAAGATGAGCACCACAGGTAGCATTTTTTTCAGAATGGTGTAATCCCCCTCCATATCCATATTGGAGGAAAGGACCCGCTTCAGATGGCAAAATCCATAAATCCTGATTCTCCTTCAACCTTCCCTCAACGCAGGGAAGATCCACATTCCACTCCTGGATATTCCTGGACTGAATGAGTAAGGCCAATTCCTCGAATTCCTTTAGATTCTTGCCATGTATCATTGTTGCAATGGAGACCCGTATGCCAGCTTCCTGAAGATAGTCAATAGCCTGAAGGGCCTTCTTAAAAGTCCCCTCACCTCGAATCACCTCGTGTCCTTCTTCCATACCATCGAGGCTGATCTGAGCCTCATGGATTCGGATTTTTTTCCCAACTTCTTTCGTAATCAGTGTACCGTTTGACAAAAGAACGGATCGAAAGCCATAGTCCCCCAGGATGTCATTGATTTCCCAGAAACGGGGATGGAGCAAAGGCTCTCCCCCTGAGAGAAGGAGTCTCAACCCCTGGATTTCTTCAAATTCCTCCAAAGTTTTTTTGATTCTCTCGAACCTCAGATCCTGACATAGGCCATCTCCGATATAGCAGTGCCGGCAATGGAGGTTGCAGCGGTCTGTGATCTGGAGTTCAAGATACCGGAGGGAGGGGATTGGAGAGGGTTGAGGAATTTTATTTCTCTTAACGGGGTTCTCTTCAAGGGTAATCAGATTTTCAGAGAGGCAGTATTGGATGAACTCTTCATCCTCCTTTTTCAGAAGAGGACGTTCACCTTGAGAGCATTTGACAAAGAAATCAAAAGCATCCTGGCTGAGTTCATAGAGCTCGTCGCTTTCGATGTCATAGAGATAAGGCGCTTCAAGCCTCTTCAGGCTACAGTGAGGTGCTAAAACAATAAATTTATTTGGGGGTAGCATCTTGGATATCTTTGGGCGTAACGATCCCTTTTTTAAGAAGCCCTTTCAGGATCTTGTAGGCGCCACATTCCAAGTCCTTATCAGACTCTTTGTAGAAATCACACTGCTTACAGATCAGCTCGATTAAGGTATTTTTATCCACCATAGATTTGCCCTTTCTCAAACATAGGATAATCAATAACCATGGTTGGGTCAAGAATTAAGTTAATGGGTGGCCGAAAAGGGGGCAGCGTTTTACAATTTGGTTTGTCTTGGTCTATTCACCCGCACCCCTGCCTTCCCCCGCCGGAGGGGGAGGTGATCAAATTTGTTTGGATAAAGGGGGAATTTGAATAACAACATGAATCAGAGACACAAATTCATATCAAGCCTCATTCCACCAGAAGAACGATCAGAACCGGCATGGTGGTTTGCCTTTCAAGGAGACCGTCTTCTTGTGTCCGAAGAATCCTCTTCTGTGACCGTTCCATATCTCGAAGATTTTTCAGAGCTCGGATTGCCTGTATTGAGCCAAAACTATCTGGGTCTCCTTGAGGACCACCGCTGTAATGCGGTGGAAGTCCCTGAGGATGTGATTCCACCAATGGGTATGGTCTTTGAGGGCTTGCGCAAGGTTTACGGCCGTCTGGATGAAGATCTCTTCTGGGTGGCAGCACGGGCCGTTCAAATAGTCGATTGGGACAGGACGCACCAGTTTTGCGGTCGATGTGGGGTCCCGATGGAA
>Ga0154839_1011_pt6 | contig 35511 bp, 32 predicted proteins | sample Rifle2008BG16ft_FD_116143 | JGI IMG/M metagenome (GOLD analysis project Ga0154839, IMG submission 116143) | Deltaproteobacteria bacterium RBG_16_47_11
TACATTCCATATTTTTATGCTATATGCTATGGTTTGGGGTATGGGGCTGTAACCTCTCTTCCTCCGCTGATCGCAGCCGATTTTTTTGAGGGGCGAGCGTATGGGAGTATCTTTGGAGCGCTCTTTATGCTCACTGGTTTTGGTGGGGCATGTGGAGCGTGGTTCACGGGTTTCCTTTATGATCAGGTAAGGAGTTACGTGCCCGCTTTTATCACGCTGATTGCGTTCACTTTATGCGCTCTATTCAATATCTGGATGGCAGCCCCCAGGAAAATCAGGCTTGTCCCAGGAAAGAGTGTTCGCAGGCTCAAAAGGCCAGAAGAGGTTTAAGGATGCCATCGGGTATGAGGCCAATGGGTAGTAACAGGACGAAAGGAGAGCTACTCCTTCCCTGCCGGGTGCGTGGGCACACCCTGATAGGCGCTCTTGAGGTGAGAATGCCTGAATAGCGATCCCCTTCTGATGCTTCGCGATTTTCAATCGCTATCAGTCGTTCAAACTTGTAAACCTCTGCGAAAGCCGAAGGCTTACAAGTGAGGTCCTGGTCATCGGAAGCACAGAAATTTATACACGACGACATGAAGTACCCCGCAGCAGAACTGCGGGGCAACTAATTCTCTAAAAAACTTTCCTCCCCCTTGATGCCTTCCTGCCCTGCCTTCGCCGAAGCGGCTTCGCGCAGGCAGGCCCCAGGGGAGAGAGTAGCCATTCATCCCCCCAGCAGAGCTGGGAGGTATTCTGACATATTTTGATAAATTGGCAACGAAGTGGAAATCGATACCCAGTTAATAGTGAAAAAAGGTATGCTGCTGCCTCTCGTTTAGAGATGGAGATGCAGAAGGCTCCTTTTATCTTATCTTCTCATCGACAATTTTCTTAAAAGGTTTTGGGAGCCCTTTTGTAACATCCCAGATAACTTCATCTTTATTCTTCTTGCTAACCAAGGTAATCGCTTCCTCCTCGCATAATCCCACGCAGAGCCCGCAGCTCCAGCAAAGATCCTTGTCCACAACCACCTTTTTCGACCTCTTATCGTAACGGATGGCACCTGCATCGCACGCATTCCAACAATCTCCGCATTTGGTGCAGTGCTCACCATAAATAAGTGGGAAATAAGGAGTCTCGGGAGGAACAGACAAGGCTCCTTCCGTTTTGGTTTTTGTTTCCGCTGCAGAGGTCAAAGACCTAATAATTTTCCCTTCAAACTCTTTAGGGGTTTTGTACCCCTTCCTCTCCATCCATTCTTGAATTTCTTTCACGGTGTTCTTGATAATTTTGGTACCTCTGAGGAAAACAGCAGTACAGATCAGAACGACGGGGCACCCAGATAAGATATATTGTAATGCATCGTTCCCACTATAAATCCCCCCGATACCAATAATAGGAATATCGACTACCTGTTTGATGCGGATAATCCTTGCTACTGATAAGGGGACAAAGGATCGGCCCGGAATATAGCAACTGATGTTAGGAAAACCGAAAGGAATTTCGTTTTCTGTATCAATCAGGATTCCATTGGGTGCATTGTGGGCCGCTATGAATTGGGCACCTGCATCAACCCAGATCTTTGACAATTTTTCGAGAGGTTCCAATTCAAGGCCAATCTTGAGACCAACTGGAGATTTTACCGATCCTGCTGTCACTTGGATGATCTTTTCCGTTCCCTTAATGTTTTCTTCTACCGCCTTTTTAGCGTCTGGACAAGAAAAATTTAATTCAAGCATGTCAGCTCCTGCCTTTTCGAACCGGGTGGCATATTCCCCCCATTCCTCAGGATTATCGAAATGGCAAAAGAACGATATGATGAATGGTATATTTGCCCGCTTACAAGCATCAGCCATTCGTGGAAGTTCTTCCTTTATCTTTAAGTCCAAGTCATATGGGTCGGGGCATGCCATCGTTAGAAAGCCCCCGGACTGTTCATATCCTTCTCCAAATCTTCTCAAGGGCATCTGGTAAGGCCGTGGTCTATAAGTCACTTCCCTAACGGTCGTATGGGTCTTTGTCGTGATCCCACCGACACCAGCATCAATAAGTCTCTTTACCCCCTGAAGGTTATGGGCCAATTCTGAACCACCTGATATCACTGGATTCTTGAATTTGATTCCTGCCAATACTGACGATAGATCAACACTATGCATTCATTTGTTCTCCCTTCTTTTTTCTTTTGAATTCTGCAATGGTAAAAATTGACACCTTTTCGTTGTCTTCCTGGCTAGAGTGATTCATGGATGGCTTCACGCAGAGTCAAAGCACCATCCCGAATCGCCTCCTCCGTGATTGTGAGCGGTGGCATGATTTTGATCGTGCCATAATTTGGCCCAAGGGGACCCGTGAGCATCAATCCCTTCTGAATTGCCCTACGCACAACATCGAAAGCAAGCTCAGGGTTAGATTCTCGTGTGCCATCTTTTACCATATGGATGGCCCAGACAAGCCCCGCACCTTGAACATAGCCAATGTGAGCGGGGAACGTATCCCATATTCCGTGAAGTTCTTGAAACATCACCTCACCCAGTGAGAAACATTCTTGCTCGCAACCTTCGTATGTCAGCCTGTCGCACGGACACCTAAAACAGTTGGGAAAAGGGAGAACATAGACGTTCGGGTCCGTAAAGCCTATCCAACTCTTAAGGGATGGAATACCTCCAATCATTTGGGCACCTAGGGTCCTCCCATGGAAATTCCCGGGAAATATAGAAAGGTGCTTCCAAGTTGCCCGCCATCTACCACCAAAGTTGCTCCTGTAATAAATGAAGATTCTTCAGAAGAAAGAAAAATTGCAGCCTTAGCAACATCTTCCGGAGTAACAAATCCTCCCATCGGAATCATCTTTCTTTGTTCCTGTAAAATATCCTCATTCATCTTAAAGATGAATCGATATTCTTCCGTCAAAACATTTCCAGGGCAGATAACATTCGCTCTTATATTATATTTTGCCCACTCCATGGCAAATTGTTTGGTTAATGACACGACAGCCGCCTGACTCAAGCTATATGCCCCACTGTAGACATAAGGGGAAAAAACCGCAACGGATGCAATGTTTACAATCACTCCTCGGTTTTGCCTGATAAACTCTTTGCCCACTGCCTGGCAGCACAAGAAAGTTCCTTTCAGACTTGCATTGATGACCTTGTCCCATTCCTCAATCTGCAAATCTTCAAATGGAGTTTGATGCCTAATGATTTCTTCATGAGTCACAAGAATGTCAATGCCATCAAACTTGTCTAAGGTTTTAGTCACCACTTTGCCGACATCGTGTTTCAAAGATAAATCAGCACATATCCCTAAGACATCATGCCACCTTGACTTGAATTGATTGACGAGCAACTCCATTAGGTTTGCATCCTTATCCACACAGACCAGGCTAGCCCCTTCGTCAGAAAAGGATTCTGCAATGGCTTTTCCTACTCCTCTCCCTGCACCCGTTACTAATACAACCTTTTTGTCAAGCCTCAACAAATGCTCCCTTTCTTCTCTAATAAATAAGTTCTCTATGGCCTTTCGATGAGATTTTTCTAGTTAAGACTTCATTTTCACGGGGGATGATCAGGAGCGGTGCTTTGCACCCTCCCTCAAGGGTTCAAAGTTCTGGAAGGGAAGCGTCAGGTGATCAGGCTCCCGCCATCCACGACTAACGTGTGACCGGTGATATAAGAAGAGGCCTCCGAAGCTAAAAACAGAACAGCTGCCGCAATTTCCTCCGTTTTGGCGAATCTACCTAACGGAATTCTGGAGAGGAATTGGGTGCGATTGGTGGGATCTCCCAAGAATGTTTTGGTCATCGGAGTTTCAGTGAAACCTGGCGCAATAGCATTGACGTTGACATTGAAGGGTCCCCATTCGTTGGCAAGAACTTTCGTCAAAAGAATGACGCCTCCCTTACTTGCAGCATACGCGCTCCTATTGGGATTACCCTGGATTCCAACAGTGGAGGAGATATTAACGATTCTCCCTCTCGCTTGCTTAATCATTATCCTCCCTACCCCCTGAGAACAAAGAAAAACTGCCTTCAAATTGATTTCCATCAGCGAGTCCCACTCCTCAGGGGTTAGATCTAACGCTGATTTGCGGTTGGTGATGCCAGCGTTGTTGACTAAGATATCGATGGCACCATATGTGGACAGGGTCTTTTGCACCAGAGTCTCCACTTCTTGGGCATTTGTTAAATCCACCTGGAGAGGTAGACAATTTCTGCCAAAGTTCTTTATTGTGTCTTCAAGCTTTTGTGCTGCTGATAAATCTATATCGGCGGCAACGATATCTGCTCCGTAGGCTGCGAGGAGGCATGAAATCGCGCTACCCATACCTCCTATAGCACCTGTGACGATAGCTACTTTGCCATCCAGATCCAAAAGATTTCGCACAGATTAATCCCTCTTTCCTTACATGGATGGGCTAAAATCCAAACTCATCCCGGATTCTTGTTAATACATCTCTCGGTGCATTTCTGTAAAAACTAGTTATGTAGGTACTTTTCTTCAAGCCGATGGTAGCCCTGAGGTCTATTAATGCTTCTGCAATCTTAATGGCAACAGCGTTACCGTCTATCACAGGTACGCCAGTATCTCCCACCTGCCTGTATCCCTTAAGGGTCAGAAATGGGGGCAGATACCCACATCCGGGCACAATTACATCTGCTCCATCGTCAATACAACTTTTCGCAGCTTTTTCAAATTCAACGATCAATCGTTCGTCATCATCCTTTATATATTTGATGAGGTACTCGTAGTCGAGGTTCATAGACCTTATGGGTTTGTTTTTAATGAACTTATCTTCCATTCCGTAAATTTTGATGTTAAGTTCAACGAGGGGGATAATCCTAGGACCCATAGCTACAACAGCAAATTTTCTTCCCAACATTTGGGCTAAGAGGTAAGATGATTCTGCCACACTGGTAACAGGAATGTCGACCGTTTGTCTGGCTTCACGCAGTCCAGAATCGTTAAAACAGTCTATCACGGCTCCATCAAATCCATCTCTTTCTGCGTCAATAATTTTATTTGCGATCAAAATATCATTCAACTTTTCAAAATATATGAGTGTTTCGAACTTCACGCGTCTATCAAGATGTGAAAGGGTAATCTCTGTAGACGGTCTAGCAACAAGTTTGGCATGTTTTTCTAATGTTTCCCAAATGATCTCCGGATCTGATACATAATCGGGGGTTTGTCTTGGAACTGGGTCCTGATACAAGATTCTAATAGTCATCTTCATCCTCTCGCGAAATATGACAGTCGGGAGCAATAAAGCCCGAATCGGATATTAATCTTCCACCAATTCCACTTCTTGAAAAAGATTACCCTTTATTTCCGGGATTAGATCCCCGTCTTTTACGATTATCTTCCCATCCATTTCAACCGTTGCCGAGTGAAACACTAAATCCATATGTAATGGAGTCCGCAAGGTTGATTCAGGCCATGGGCTTGTGCCAAGGGCAATATGGGCAGAACCGTAAACCCCCTCGGATTCACAAATTTGATTGTGGGCATTGATGCACTTTGGGTTAAAACCTATTCCGATCTCAGCACATTGGAAGGCGTCGGGTTCATTTGCTTCTTCCAGTGTTCGTCTGATTATATCCGCTCTCCCTCCCTCAAATTTGACTGCAACGCCGTCCTTTAGGAATATTTTAATGGGATCTCTTTCCACGGCGTTTCCGCCTACCATATCCGCGAATCCATCTACAACAACTACGCCATTGGCCGTTCCCTCTATCGGAGTAATGCTGGCCTCTATGTTGGGGGCAGCCTCAAAATTGCCCGGTTGATGGCAAATTCCCCTGAGAGCCCTCGCAGGCCTTCCCTCGATGTTCGCAGTAAAATTCGTCCCGCCCCGTGCTGTTATTTTGATAGACTTTGCCTTTGTCTCATAGGCCACTATCTTTTCTGCCACTGGCTTGAAGGCGTGAAAGTTTGCGTCCAGTCCGCTTGGATGCATCAAGACTAGGTCGTTCATTTGCGCCATACATTGCCATCTAGCCCCGACTGCCAATGCGTTGTGACGTGCCTCACTATGGCCTATGAAAACGGATCCCACTTCTAAGATAACATCCGATTCTTTCATAGCAGCAGCAATCATCTTGGGCGGTTCTGCCCCTTGAAATTTGGGAGGATTGTAGGTCATCAGGAAGACTTTAGCCCCTCTATCTTCCGCCACGATTCCAAACAGATTGGGGATATGGGGAGGCATGGCGGTATCGGTGACAATAAGAACTCTTTCTCCTTTCTTTATGTTACAAACGTGATCAACGATTTTTTTGACGCCCCGAACCAATTTCATGTCAGTTAACATACGAATTTCCTCCTTCTTTGATAGAGTGTTGTTTTAAAAAACAAAAAAGTAAGCCTATGTTGATCGGCTTTCAAAATAATTTCGTAATTATCCTCCAAGATAAGAAGCAACGAGTTCCTTTTTATTCTTGATATTAGAAATTTTATCCGAAAATACAGTTTCACCATTTCTTAGAATATACCCGACTTCAGCGACAGAAAATGCTAGATTTGTGTTCTGTTCCACAAGAAGAATTGTCAGGCCGGCGCTGTTCAGTCTTTTGATAGTTTCCTTCACTTCCAATATCAAATAGGAGGCTAGCCCAGAAGAAGGTTCGTCCATCAGCAGGAGTTTGGGCCTGGCCATCAGCGCCCGTGCAATAGCAAGCATTTGAAGCTCTCCTCCGCTAAGACTCATCGCCTTATTGTTGCGCCTATCGCGGAGTTTTGGAAATGAGCTAAACATCCCTTCCATATCTTTCTTAATATTGGCCTTGTCCTTCCTAAGGACGGCCCCAAGCTCGAGATTTTCCAGTACAGTCATTTTGTTAAATAAATTTCTTTCTTGTGATACTTGAGAAATTCCGAGCCTGACGATCTGGTGAGGGGGGAGCCCCCTGATATTCCTTCCATCGAATAGGATCTCGCCACTCTTACAATAGACAAAACCACAAATGGTATTCAAGGAGGTAGTTTTCCCCGCCCCATTTGCCCCGAGAAGGGTAATGACGGACCCCTTTGGGATATCAAAGCTCACTTTTTTAAGCACATTGACTTTTCCATAGAATGCGTCTACAGCTCTTAGCGATAACACATTAGGTCTCCTCGTTCTTACCGAAATAGGCTTCGATTACCTTTGGATCTCTCTTGACTTCGATTGGTTCGTTTTCGGCGATCTTAGCGCCAAAGTCAAATACCGTCACGATATCCGAGACTTCCATTACCAAATCCATAACGTGTTCTACCAAAAGAATTGTAGCCCTTTTCTCTTGTTGGATTTTCTTAAGAAGATCATGTAACAGTTTAACCTCCGCCTCACTTAGGCCGGCTGCAGGCTCATCTAACAACAAAAGAGTTGGGTTCCCCACCAATGTCCTCGCTAGCTCCACCAACCTTTGATTTCCAAAGGATAGGTCCGTTGCTATATGATTCCAATAGGAGTCCATTCTTATGAACTTGAGAATTTCGAAAGCTTTATCCTTGGCCTGTTCTTCCATCGACCTTGTCTTTCTCGGCGATAAAATGAAAGAAAAATCACCCGTCCCAATGGTTTTATGTAAACCTGTAAGAACGTTTTCGAGAACGGTCATTCCTTTCAGAATACATAGGTTCTGAAAGGTCCTTCCAATTCCGATTATTGCGATTTCATGGGGTTTCAATTTCAGGAGGTCTTTACCCTGAAAATATACCAACCCGCCATCCTCCCTTACAGGGCGGTATATCCCGGATATCACATTTAGCATCGTGGTCTTTCCTGAACCATTGGGACCTATGAGGCCTCTTATCTCTCCATCCTTAATCTCCATGGAGATTCTGTTTAACGCGATTAGGCCGCCAAAGCGGATAGTGACGTCTTTAATCATTAAGTTGTTATGGTCAGAATCTGCTCCCATTTGCTTTAGAGACCTCCAGCGCTTATGTGCATAAACTTTCTCGTTTAACCCAGCCCTTTTTCTTGATAAATCCAAAAATCCCCTCTGGCATGAAAACGGTAAAGAAGAGCAATAATGCCCCGAAGAGAATCTCCATATAGGCTGTGAATGGCCCCCGTAGAAGTTCCGGCAAGATGGTGACAATGGAAGCCCCGATCAAAGTCCCCATGACAGAACCGAGGCCACCAACCATGATCATCGCAAATTGCATGACCATCTGAAAGAGATCGAAGTTCTCTGGGAAGCAAAACCTCAATAAAATCGCAAAAAGACCACCACTTATCCCAGCTAAAAGGCCACTGTATGTGAAAGCGATCATCTTGTAAGTTGTTATATTTATTGCCAACGCTTGAGCCACTATCTCATTTTCGCGAATTGCAACCAAGGCCCTTCCGACCTTGGACCGAATTAGCTTGTAGGTAAACAGAACGGCGAGTATGGCTATCGCTAAGGTGATGTAATAAATATCTTTTTCGTAAGGCGGTGCGAAAACTCCCAAGACGAGCGGGGGAACTTCAAACCCACCTCCACCATGGGTAACTTTAACCCAGTGGAGAAAGACCCATAAGGTAAGATGTGTAAAGCCAATCGTAATGATGGCAAGATAAACTCCTTTTAGTCTTAGAGCTGGAAGGGCAATCAATAACCCAATGAATGCTGTAAAGATGGCCCCTATAGGGATCGAAAGCCAGTATGGGATCAGTAAACGGGTGGTTAGAAGTGCCGACGTGTATGCGCCAATTCCGTAAAAGGCAGCATTCGAAAATGCAAACTGGCCACCATATCCTAATAACACATTCAGACCCAAGCATACAATTATATTGATGAATATCAAGTTGATTACATACAGGACGTATCTATCAACGACAAATGGTAATGCACAAATGATGATAAAGAACGATATGCTTGCTATTTTCTTTGATAAGCTTGATTTGTTAACAAAGGTCATATATTGTCCTCCAAACCCAATTCCCCGCTAAACCTTTATAATTATCTTTTCGCCCAATAAACCAGTGGGTTTTATGAGCAAGACAATAAAAATCACCAAGAATGAAAAGATATCGGTCAGGGCTGTCCAGATGTAGAAGCCAGCTAAGTTCTCCATCACCCCCATTAGGAATCCCCCGACAATGACGCCCGGAATACTGGTAAAACCGCCCAGTACTGCAGCGGCGAAACCTTTTATGAGAAATTTTACTCCCATATCCGGAAATAGCAAGGTGATCGGGGCGATCAACACTCCGGCAATGGCTCCCAAGGCGGCACTTAGCCCCCAGGTTAGGCAGAAGACCGAACCTACGTTGATGCCCACTAAGGCTGCCCCTCTTTGACTTTCAGACGTGGCTCGCATAATCTTCCCAAGCTTTGTATACCCAAAAAAGATGACGACAACGAAGATGATGGCCAGGGTTAACCCCAGGATTAGGAGATACTGAGGGTTCAACGAGATGTTGAAAAACTCCAGCGACTTAAAAGCACTAAAAATGGGAGGGAACGTAAGAAATTCTTTTCCCCATATGCTTCTTGAGACACCTTTCAATAGTACAGAGAAAGCAACGGTGGCCATACAAAGGACGACGCCCCCAGACGCGATAATTGGCCTAAATCCAATTCTTTCCATTGCCAATCCAATCAGGGCGACAAGCATAATTGTACACGCAATAGCTAAATAATACGGGAGGCCAAAGGTCTCATAAAAAGCATAAGCCAAAAAACCACCAAGCATAAAGAGCTCGCCGTGGGCAAAGTTGACGACATCGGTGGCTTTGACCATAATGACCATGCCCAGTCCCACCAATGCATACAGTCCGCCCCAACCTAAACCTGTCGTGAATAATTCCCAGAACATAAGCCTCGCTCCGTTATTGACGTCGTCATAGGTACCAGTTCGAGTTAATAGCTCTAGATGGGGTTTGACTTTACATATCGCAGATGTAAACCTCTCCTTCCCGAAACCTCCGACGTGGTAAATCGGGAAGGAGAGATTTTGGCACGCTGAGCCTGGAAAATCTGCGAATTCCACCTCTGGTTGAATTCGGTCTGTCGTGAAATCCCATCTTTAATCAAAGGTTCTTTTTTTTGAGATTCTTGAATTTAATCTTTCTCTACCTGAACCCATTTAGCGCCGATATGGACGACCTTTTTACCTTTTGTGAAAGTGCAGAACGATCCTGCCTTATTTCCAATGTGATCCGCAGGAGAAAATGAAATGGGCTCTGGATAAAAATCTGTTTGGAAATTCTTTGTCGACTCCATTGCTTCTATCCACTTCTCTCTGGTGAGATCTCTTCCCGCTCTTTTAAGGGCTTCCACTATTACCTGGGCCCCGCCGCAGGCTATGTAATTAAACGCAATGTTAGCGTCATCCGGGAAGTATTGTTTTCTTAATTTAACCCAATTTTCCATTTTGGGATGGTCGAGTGGATACTTGCTAAAAGAGCACCCGTAAACATTCTTGATGGCGTCATAATTACCTACTTTTTTTAGCATGTCATAAAGATCCATTTGCATCGAATTTCCGACGAAAGGCACTTTAAGTCCTTTCACATAAGCATCTCTCAGGATTACGAAACTTGCCCTGTCATAAACTATCAATAATACTACATCGGGTTTTGCACCCATGATCTTTAAAACTTGTGGGGTCGCGTCACTGATATCCGGTTCGACCTCTTCATTTGCAACAGGAGTAACCCCGTACTTCTCTTTAAGTTGCTGTAGGCAAGGTTCGTATTTCATTCTTCCCCAGGCATCTTGTTGTGAGACAACAGCTACTCTCTTGACTCCAGGCATCGACATTGCAAAATCCGCCATCATCCTTCCTTCTTGGCTTGCCTGAAGGGCTGTTGTGAAAATAGTTCTGCAGAAGGGTTTCATAAGGTTATCATTGGTAGCGGACATAATCAGCCACGGAACTCCTGACCTCTCAATCTCAGGTTTTGCAGCAAGGGCTGGGTTGCTTCCTGCAAATCCGTGGATTAAAAAGACATCATCCTGGGTGCATAATTTCTTGGCGGCAGCCAAGGCTTTTGCCGGTATGCCTCCATCGTCCTCAGCCACAAAAACGATTTTTCTTCCATGAATCCCTCCTTCGTCATTGGCTTTGTTATAGATCATTTCAAGCCCATGCGTTTGGGGATATCCAATTAGGAAGAAAGGTCCTGAAAAAGAACCAGCAGATCCTATTCTTATGGTGGTATCTGTAACCCCGGGCACTTTCTCTGCTGGAAATGATTGTTCTGCTAGGATTAGGGGAATCACCGAAAAAGCCAAAATCAACAATAATTTCAAGGTCCTTTTTCTCATGACTTTACCTCCTTTTGCCCTATTTTTGTTTAAGGTTCACCAATTTTAGGTCCTCCCCGGATGTCGTAGAAATAGACTTTCCAAGAGCCCCCCATCAACCGACAATGTTACCCCTGTAATAAAACTCGATTCTTTGGAAGCTAGAAAATAGGCCACATTCGCGATATCCTGCGGTGCTCCTACACGACCTAAAGGAACCGTCTTGCGGCGAGCCTCACCTAATTCCTCGTCCGCATAAATCGGTTCTGTAAGAGGAGTCCGAATACTGCCTGGGCTGATCGCGTTTACCCGAATATTATATCTTGCCCATTCAAGAGAAAGTTGTTTTGTCAAAGCAATAACGGCGGCCTTGCTCGGGCCATATGCACCAGAATGCGTATAAGGTATGTGCCCAGCAACGGAAGCTATATTGATAATTATCCCCTTTCTCCTCTCAATCATTTTCTTCCCAACAGTCTTGCAAAAAAGAAATGAACCTCTTAGGTTAGTATTAACAACCTTATCCCAGTCTTCCTCCAAAAGATCTTCCAGAGAACAAGTACCAGAGGTAGCCCCAGCATTGTTGACAAGGATATCAACCCTGCCGAAAGCCTGAATTGTCCGTTGAACCACAAAACTAACTTCCTCTGCATTGGAGACATCTGCACTTAAGGGAATCGAATTCACGCCTAAAGGATGAATTTCCTCGGCTACTGAGGATGCCGTCTTGGAATTCTTGTCAACGCATACAATGTTCGCGCCTTTTTCGGCGAACTTAATGGCTATGCTTCTGCCAATTCCCTGCCCTGCACCAGTTATAATTGCTGTTTCACCAGATAATGACCTTGCCATCAGCTGTCTCTTACAGTCAGAGCCTTATCCCAAAAGTGGTAAAAGTCCTTTTTCCTTCGGTCTTATTCCTGGTTTAAGATTAAGATATGCTTTGAATGAACTACCAACCTTACTGTTATTATCGCTCGTTGATTTCCCCTATTACTTCCCCTATGATTTTTAGCCCTTGTTCGAGCTGTTCATCGGTGATTACAAACGGCATCAACGTGCGGATAACGTTACTATAAATCCCAGCCAGTATCGTGATCAGCCCCTTTTCATAACATTTTTGAGTAAAAAGTTTCGCCTTTTGTGGGGCTGGTTCCTTTGTTTTTCTATCCAGAACCAACTCCATCCCAACCATGCCCCCTATTCCCCGAACGTCACCGATGATCGAATTTTTCTCCTGCAACTCTTTGAATTTAGTCATCACCTTTTTCCCGATATGATTTGCCCGTCCCAGTATATCTTGCTTCTCAAAGATTGATAAGACTGCCAGCCCTGCTCTACAGGCTATGGGATTACCACTGTACGTTCCTCCCAGGCCCCCATCATGGACAGAATCCATTATCTCGGCTTTTCCTGTGATTCCGCTAAGGGGCAACCCGGCGGCCAAAGATTTAGAGGTCGCGATAATATCTGGCTCAACACCGAAATGTTCTATTGCAAACATCTTTCCAGTTCTGCCAAAGCCTGTTTGAATCTCATCACATATCAATAAGATCCCGTATTCTGAACAGATCTGTTTCACCACCTTAAAGAAATCTTTAGGGGGAACGACAAACCCACCCTCACCTAATACCGGTTCAAAAACGATACATGAGACGGTTTCTGGAGCTACATGGGTTTGAAAAAAATCTTTTAAGGCGTAAGCGCATCTCAGGTCGCAGGAAGGATACGTTAAACCATAAGAACATCTATAACAATAGGCAAAAGGCAATCTGTACACATCCGCCGCGAAGGGACCAAAACCAGCCTTAAAGGGTCTTACTCGTCCTGTTAAACTCATCGTTAAGAACGTTCTTCCGTGATATCCACCTTCAAATGCAATCATACCCGACCTTCGCGCGTAATATCTGGCGATCTTTACCGCATTTTCAATAGCTTCCGCACCGGAATTCCCAAACATCGTTTTTTTTGCAAAGGATCCAGGGGTTATGCTGTTCAGCTTATAAGCAAGTTCAACATAAGGTTCATACATGAGGGTATGGAATGAGGTGTGAATGTATTTATCGGCTTGATCCTTTATCGCAGAAACAACCTCTTCAGCGCAATGTCCGATATTTTCAACCCCAATGCCTCCTGTAAAATCGATATATCGTTTGCCTTCCACATCTTCGAGGACAGCTCCTTTGGCCTTTGCGACGAAAAGCGGCGTGGTGTGATATACTCCCTTAGGAACATTCTTTTCTCTTTTTTCGAGTAGTGCGGCGTTCGAGGGTTCATTCATAGTCCCACTCCTTTCCTCTCGATATAGTAGACCACCCTAGTTTCCAAGATCTACGCTGGCTAAGATAAGATAATGAAGCTACTGGATTTCTCGCCGATTGCACCCATAACGGCTGTCCCTGCATTCGGCCAATTGAAGATTAGACAAAAGTATATCGAGTTGATATTGTTTTGGTTCTTGTATATAGTCGTCTTCTTGGGTTTTCCTAATGAGACTTTAAGGGATAACGCGTAAAGCATTAATCCCACTAATATTGACAAATCCGTTTTCGGTCAGCATAAGGACTATTTCCCGCATATCCTTTATGTTCAGCTTGAATATCACTCGATTACGGGATAAAGGTTTGGTTTCGATGATATGAACTCCTTGTTTTTCTATAAATTCCTGGGCTTCTCGGACTGTCTTTGAAGAAGGAAGAATCTCAATAATAATCTGTGCATGAGTTTGATCTGGCTTGATTTCAGGATCAAATTCTTCGTATGCGTCTTTTCGGGGCATATCTTAAGTGTACATAATTGTAAGATATTCGAGTTAGGTCCTGCTTAAAAACGGAAATAAAATGTTCACTGCTTAATTTAGCATCTTTCATGCCGAGAGGGATACTTCAAAATATAAAAACGAATTCTTTCTGTAAGCCCTTGAACTAATATGTAAAATTAATCTTAGGAGTCTGAACTAAATTAAGGATGGAAAGTAAGGAGGGAGCTTTAAGACATATGCCACATTGCATCAATGTCTTCAATATTTGAGGTTTTTTTATATAATCATTTGATATTGTTGCATAAAAAGCGATGCTATATTGCAATTATTTATGCGATATTGCATCAAATTTCGAAACAGAGTATTTCTTGATCTTTCGGGAGATGGTTGCTTGATCCACTTTTAGGATTTTTGCTGCTTCTCGCTGCGAACCATATTTCTTCACGGCTTTTTCAATGATCAAGCTCTCATATTCTTCAACAGCCCTCGTGAGGGGGATGCCATCAAATAGAAGGGAATAGGAGTTGGATTTGTTCATATTGCCGGTAAGGATACTTGGTAAATCTCCCGTCTCGATTCGTTCTCTTTCTGATACGACTACAAGCCTTTCGATAATATTAGCCAGTTCGCGGACATTCCCTGGAAAATCATACTTACAAATAATATCGATGGCTTCCGGAGAAAAGGCCTTTTTCTTTTTGTAGGCGATATTGAATTTTTCAAGAAAATGAAAGATCAACGGTAAAATAGCATCTCGTCTCTCCCTTAAAGGAGCAATATGAATCGGAACGACGTTGAGACGATAATATAGGTCGTCTCTAAAAAGTTTTGCCGAGACCATTTGTTCGATGTTTTTATTGGTCGCGGCGATGATCCTAACGTCAATCTCTCTATGTTCTGTTCCTCCAACCCGGATAATCTCGTGATCCTCCAAGAATCGGAGAAGTTTTGATTGAAAGCTGGGAGGAATTTCCCCGATTTCATCAAGAAAGAGGGTACCGTGATTTGCCAGCTCAAAAAATCCTGGTTTACCTTCAGGTTTTGCCCCCGTAAAGGCTCCTTTCGCATATCCGAACAATTCTGATTCAATGAGAGAATCTGGTATTCCTGCACAGTCGACTCGGATAAAGGGCCCATTATTCCGTTGTGAGTATTTATGGATCAGTTTCGCAATCATCCCTTTTCCAACACCGGATTCCCCTAATAGAAGGACTGTTGAGTCGACTTGAGCAACTCGTAAGGCCATCTCAACGATTCTTTGCATTTGTTCACTTCTTAAGATAATTGCAGGAAGATCGATCCCTTTCATCTCTAACTCAGAGAGTTTCGAGATATAACCTTTGGCCAAGGCCTGCGTCTTTTGAAGTTGACTCCTGAGGTTGTCCAGTTCGTTGATATCTCGTTCATTTATCACAACAAAGGTAATTTCCCCTTTTTGGCTGAAAATCGGATTACCCGTTAAAAGAATCTTCTTTCCATTGCTATTCTGTTGGATCATCGTTACCGTAGTTTTTCTCTTTAGAACCTCAAATGTGACTGCCTTATCGAAAAGCCCTTCAGCCACTAATTCCCTCACATTCTTTCCAGTGACTTCTTCAGCCCTTATACCACCGATTCTTTCCGAAGCCTTGTTAATTCGGACGACGTTTCCTTCATTATCGCAGATCCAAAGGCCATCATATGAGGAATCGATAATGGTATCCAACCAGTTTTTCATATCTTTAAAGAGGTCCAATTCCCTTGTAATCTTTTCAATTTCTGAGATGTCTTGAAAGACGCTGACAACTCCTGAGACTCTTCCATTGGTCACGATCGGATTGATATTGGAGATAAGGGTAACTTTTTCTCCCTTCAATTTTTCTCCATAAAACGGTTTTCCGGTTTTTAGGGATTCGAGCAATTTGCCTCCTGTGTTTGGAAGGACATCCAAGATGTATCGTTTAAAGGCCTCATGAGCAGGGATCTCAAAGATCCTTTCGGCCGTCTTGTTGAAGTAGGTGATTATTCCTTCTGCATCGACGGCTACGATACCGTTGTAAATTGAATTTAGCACAAAGTGAGGATCAAGAATTATTGGCTCTCCCATCTTTTCTACCCTCCTTACCCATCGATTGACGAAACATTATACATGAAAAAAAGTGCGATGTTTAATTTTGATAAATAAAGGATTTCTAATCCTACCTCCCCTTAAGGGGAGGTAGGCAGAACTTGCACTTTCCATTTACCACATTCGGGTAAAGGATGTCAAAGGGCGTTCGGTATGTAGGATTCGGAGGGTTTAAATGGGACATCGTAACTTAGAATCATAAGCCACCGGCGTAGCCGGTGGTTTGATTAGCCCCCTAACTTACCATAGATCACTTTCCGGCGCCTCTTCGGTACCCATACACCATGGTATTTACATTCCCAACCCGTATGTGATAAAGTATTTTTCATTCGTGGTTCCTTTCCGATGGACCGGTCACTGAAAAGGGTAAGGTCTATAATAGAAGAACTTAACAACAGGGGATTTGTGTTTAAGGAGACGGAGCAAAAGTTCCGTATCCTTTGAATCGCCGAGAAAGAGATTTGCGTGAGGTGTGTTTAGAAAAGCAAATTCAAATACTTTATATAAAGGAGGTAAAAAGATGAAGATTTTGGTTTTAGGAGGTTCTGGAATTGTGGGTAAGGCCATCACCAAAGATCTTGTTTCACAACCCGATGTCTCTCAGGTTGTCATTGGCGATCTGAACGTCAAGCGCGGAGAAAAATACCTGGAGCACTTGGGCAGCGCAAAGGCTTCGGTCAGAAAGGTTGACGTCAACAATCATCAAGAACTGGTCAAACTGATGAAAGGCTTTGATGTCATCGCCAACTGCGTTTATTACAACACGATCTTGCAAGTGACCCAGGCAGCCATTGAGGCAAAGGTCCATACCGTGGACTTAGGAGGGTTCTTCTACGGAACCATTAAGCAGATGGAGATGGACGCAGATTTGAAGAAGGCAGGGGTTACTCTTCTCCATGGTTGTGGTTCTGGCCCTGGCATGAATAATGTCTTGGCCCGCTATGCAGCGAATAAATTGGACCGGGTCGATGAAATTCATATCCGGGCAGGAGGAGTCGCCCCTTCGCCCGGAAGTCCCCCTTTAAAAGGTGCCGGGATGACCATTCGCACAGTGATCGATGAGTACACATGGAATCCCATGGTCTACGACCATGGGGAGTATAAGAAGATGCCGTGTATTTCCGGGAAAGAAATGGTGGAATTTCCTGATCCCATTGGTCTGAAACCCACCTACTATTCCCTCCATTCTGAACCGCTCACTCTGGGCAAGTATATTAAAGGCGTGAAGGTGGTTGACATCAAGGTTGTGTTTCCTGATGAAGAGATATCCAAACTTACTCCCCTGATCGAATTCGGATTAACAAGCCAAGAATCGATCGACTTTCAGGGTCACTCCATCAATCCCCGTCAATTCATTGACAGGGTTTTGGCAGCCCAGGAACAGGAAGAGGAGGAGCAGGGTAGCGAATTCTGTGCCTCTGTTCTCTGGATCACGGGTTTAAAGGATAAGACGCCAGTCAAATTGACCTATGAGTTCATGATGGAACATGAAAAGCGGTGGGGAAACACAAAGACCGGGGTTCCCTTCTCCGTGGGCGTATTGATGATCGGCCGAGGGGAGATAACGAAACGGGGGTTCACTGTGCCGGAAGAGGCCATCGATCCAGTCAAATTCATCCAAGAGGTGAAGAAGCGTGGATTTAGCTTTAAGGAAACCGAAGAAACAGTCCGGGAGCTTTAGGGAAGCCTATGAAACTGTCAGTTGAAATTGGCGGTACGTTTACAGATGTCATTCGGGTAGAGAAGGACGGAAAACAGACGGTCTTCAAAGTTCCCTCCACTCCTGAAAATCCAGCCTTGGGGGCCCTCTCCGGAATCCAGGCAGCGGTGGGCCAAGAGGTTTCAGAGATCGATGAGTTGGTTCACGGGTCAACGGTGGCTACCAACGCCGTGATTGAACACAAATATGGGACGACCGGTCTCCTCGTGACACGGGGCTTCAGGGATATCTTGGAAATGCAGCGTCAAGACCGAGCGAATGTTTATGATATCTTCTACCAAAAGCCCAAACCCCTTGTCTCCAGAGATAAGGTGATGGAAATTACCGAGAGGATTGATCTTGAAGGGAAGGTCATCCAACCCTTAGCCGAAGAGGAAATCCTCCCGGCCGTCAATGTCTTGGTGAATAAAAAGGGGGTCCAATCAGTTGCTGTCTCTTTTCTTTATGCTTATCGAAATCCCATCCATGAAAGACGCGTGAAGGAGATCATTTTAAGAAACTTTCCGGATATCTCCGTGACCCTCTCCTCGGAAGTGATTCCTGAATTCAGGGAATATGAGAGAACATCGACGGCCGTCCTTTCCGCCTATATCAAGCCGATTGTCAGGAACTACATCTCCTTCCTCGAAGAGAAATTAAAAGAATCAGAATTTCATGGAAATCTTTTCATCATGCAATCGAATGGAGGCATTCTGCCCGCTTCTGCCATCCAGGAGCATCCTGCCCAGATGTTCTATTCAGGTCCTGCCGCAGGGGTTATGGGAGGCGTTCATCTATCGAAGGCTTCTGGAATTAAGAACATCATGACCCTGGACATGGGAGGAACCTCAACCGATGTCTGTCTCATTACGAATGGAAACCCGGAGATTACGACCTCTGGAAAGATTCATGGACTTCCCCTGAAGCTCCCGATCATCGATATTGTGTCTGTCGGTGCAGGAGGAGGATCGATTGGCTGGGTGGATGTGGGCGGGATGCCCCGCGTTGGCCCTCTGAGTGCGGGGGCCGTCCCGGGCCCTGCTTGCTACGGCAAAGGGGGAACGGAGCCGACCGTTACCGATGCCCTGGTTGTACTCGGGCTCATCCCTGAAGAAGAATTTTTGGGTGGAAAGATGAAACTGGACCGTTCCTTGGCAGAGAAGGCCCTCTCTTCATTGGGGAAAAAGCTCGGGATGGATCTTCTTCAGACGGCTGACAGTATCTACAGAATTGCAATCGCCAATATTACCCATGCCATGCGAATCGTATCAATCGAAAGAGGGTATGATCCCAGGGATTACGCCCTTTGTACGTACGGGGGGTGTGGCCCCCTTCATGGAGCTCCTCTTGCAAAAGGCCTCGATCTCGAGAGCGTGATCGTTCCTGTGAACCCAGGGGTCTATTCTGCCTTTGGCCTTTTGGTCTCAGAATTCAAACGGGATTATGTCAAGACCCGGATTTCACTCGTTTCGGAAACCGATCCTGGAGAGATCGAAAAGGTTTTTGAGGAACTTCACAGAGAGGCAGAACGGCAGTTCAAGTCCTTTGCTATCGGCGGGAGGCGCCGGATCTACCTCACCTCCCTGGACATGCGCTACCAAGGCCAAGGCTATGAATTGAATGTCCCCTTTGGACTGAAACAGCTTGGGGAGAAGGGGCCGGAGATACTGATGAGACTTTTTAATAAATCCCATCTCAAGCGCTATGGGAATACCTCGGATGAGAAGGTTCAGATCGTCAACTACCGGCTTTTCGCCATGGCTCTAAAAGAAGATGCGGTTGTCCTTCCAAAAATCCCCAGAGATCTAACGCCCCGATCAAAAAAAAGAACCCTCTATCTCGATGGAAAGGCGCACGTCTGTCCGTTTCACGATCGAAAAACACTTCCCTCAGGCTTTACGCTGGAAGGGCCAGCGGTTATTCAAGAGGAGGTTTCTGCAACCCTTGTGCCACCAGGCTGGAATGCTTCGATATCCGATCAAGGCACCCTCCATCTCCGGGAGGTGAGATAAATGAAGATCGATCTTGTGAATTTGAATATCCTGGGCCATGCCTTCATTGCCATCGCAGCTGAAATGGGTGAAAATCTCGTCCGATCTGCCTATTCCACGATCATCCGGGAGGCAAGGGATTCCTCCACGGCCCTGATGGACCATGAAGGGAGGCTCGTTTCCCAGGCTCAATACATTCCCATCCATATGAATTCCTTCCCTACCCTTTTCGAATTTCTGAAGAGAAAATATCTACTCTCCGAGATCAAACCCGGGGATGCCTTTCTGAGCAACGACCCCTATCAGGGAGGACAGCACCTCAACGATATTATCCTGATTACACCCATCTTCCATAAAGATCGCCTGATCGGCTTTTCCGGGTCCATCGGACATCATGCCGACATCGGAGGAGCGGCTGCAGGTCCTTATGCGGGAGCCACAGACAACTATCAGGAAGGGTTTAGAATCCCTCTGGTCAAGTTTAACGTCCAGAGGGATTGGAAGAGGCCGAAGGGTCTCCTCCGGGAGTTTCTTGGAAATAATGTGAGAATCCCTGAAATGGTTTTAGGCGATATCGATGCTCAGCTTGCAGCGAATCGAAGTGGCGAAATCCGGCTTCAAGCCCTGATCGATAAATACGGCCTGAATCTTGTTTTAATTGCCATGGAAGAGTTCATGAATTACTCGGAACGGCTTATGCGGGATGCCATTGAGAAAGTTCCTGACGGGGAGTACGATGGAGAAGATTGTGTCGACAGCGACGTATTCTCTGAGGAGCCACTGGTCGTCCGGGCGAAAGTGATCATCAGGGGATCCGAGATTACGGTGGATCTCTCTAAAAGCGACCTCCAGGCCCGGGGCATGATGAACTGTACTCTGGCGGGAACGATTGCTGCTGTGTATGGCCTCATCAAAAATGTACTGGGCCGTGACATTCCCCCCAATGATGGATGCTTCAGACCCATTCGGGTCATTGTGCCAGAAGGCACTTTTCTCAACCCCAGGTTCCCAGCCCCCGTCCGGGCGAGGGCCTCTGCCTATTACCGGGTCTATGACGCTCTCATGCTTGCCTTTTCAAAAATCCTTCCCCAGGCTGTTGTCACGAGCGGACACGATACAGTAAACGGAATTGCCTTTGCCCGTTTAGGGAAGGATCGCTTTCGGGTCTCCATCGAGGTGATCGGCGGGGGCAACGGTGCAGGCCATCTCTCTGACGGAGCCGATGGGGTGGATGGTCCGCTTTCGAACTGTGGGAACATTCCAATCGAGGCGTTTGAACACGACTATCCCTTTATTCGAAACCTCCGGTATGAAATAATACAGGACTCGGGGGGGCCCGGAAAGCAGCGGGGGGGATTAGGGGTGCGACGGGTCTTCGAGGTCATCGACGACAAGGTCACCTTTTCAGGATATTCGGATCGCTTTAAATTTCGGCCCTGGGGGCTTTTCGGAGGGAGACCAGGGGCTCCGAGTTCTTTCTATGTGGTTCGCGGGGTTGAAAAGATACCTCTTCCCTCTAAAGCAAACTTCAACTTTAAGCAAGGAGACCGCTTTGTCATTGAAGTGGCAGGCGGAGGAGGGTATGGCCCTCCCAGTGAAAGGGAGAAGGAAGAGGTCATTCAAGACCTGATCGAAGGCCGAATCTCCATGACAAAGGCCATAGAAGAATACGGCCTTGATCGGGAAACTGCGGAACCTTTAGTTAGAAAATAACCTTCTAAATCCCCCCAACCCCCCTTTGGCAAAGGGAAGGTGTGAAATTATTGGAAGGTGGGAGACCGAACAGGGGGTATCTCCAAAATCGTAGGATGCGGACATTGAAAATGTAAGGGTAACGAACCAACTTAAGTTAGTACTGTATTTCATAAATTCGGTCACGTATTTTTCACCCGATTTTAAAGGTCCTTCCACAAAAAATCCCCCCCCCTTTGATAAAGGGGGGGAAAAATTGTTCTCCTCCCTTTGTAAAGGGAGGTCGGGAGGGATTTAACGGCGTCATCTCATACGTTACCATATTTACGAAAAGGACTACTTAGCTATCTTAGAGAGTTTTTTCATCCGTATCGTTGAACCTGAAAAGGTAGCCGCCCTACAATTTTTCCGATACTCCCTGTCCGGTCTGTGGATTTTGGGATTTTTTCACAGCTTCAGGGGGGAGAGGCGGGATTTTCATGGTTCGAGGGTCTTGTACCCGTCATGAAAAATTAGTTCGAATTGATCAGAGGTCTCCTGTACCCCCTCACTCTCGGGTGCGATTGGACCGGGGTAGTCTCCCCTCCGAAACCTTGATAAGCGGATCATCAGAGGTAGGTCAATCGAGGGATGTTGCTGAAGGGACCTTTTATAGGTTATCTACCCCGGTGCTCATCGCTCAAATGTGCCGCTCCAAGTTTTCTCCGGAGAGACCACCCCGTCCCTGGGGATCGATCTCCAACTGTAACGGAGGGGTTACGTCTCCTGCCAAAATTCCTTGACAGGGTCTATCGGTTATGATTCAATATGTGCCACATTCCGTCGTGGGGATCCCCACCTCATCACGAAAGGAGGTGATAGAGAAGAGGGAAAAGAAAAAAAGAGTTTCTGCCATCATCATCTAATTCTGAGAACAGGAGGTTCGATATGAAGAAAAGGATTCTCGTGCTCATCGGGTTGATCGTTTGGGTTTCATGGATCATGCTATCAGGACAGAATTCCCACGCACAGGTCAAGGAAGTAAAGATTGGGATTATTCTTCCTTTAAGCGGACCCCTGGCTCCCATCGGAAACAGCATGAAGAATGGGGCTGAACTCCTCGCTGAAGAGATCAATAATGCCGGGGGGATTAAGTCCTTGAAAGGAGCGAAGGTTCGGCTGGTCTTTGCAGACAGCCGAGGCAAGCCGGATGTCGGGATGTCTGAAGCCGAACGGCTGATCAATCGAGAAAACGTCTCTGCCTTAAGCGGGGCTTTCCAGAGTGCGGTCACTTACACAAGCACCGAGGTTGCCGAAAGATACAAAGTCCCATATCTGACAAGCGTCGCTGTCATGCCTGAGATTACAGGTCGTGGGTTCAAATATGTCTTCAGGAATAGCACACCCAACTCCTTTTCGGCCAAGATGCGGACGGAATTTGCAGAGGAGATGGAGAAGAAGTTTGGAAAGGGCAAACGGTATACCATTGGGAACCTTTATGAAAACTCCGATTGGGGGATGAGCTATGGAAGGCTTTACCGGGAGTGGGTGAAGTCGGCGGGACGAACCCAGGTTCTCGATGAAGCCTACTCCGCTGGGATGTCGGATGTGACCCCCCTCATCATGAAAATAAAGGCAGCCAAACCAGATATCCTCTTCCTTTCCTGTTACCTCTCAGATGGGATTCTTATTGATCGCGGATTTGCGGAGCACAAGGTGGAAACGAATATCATCTCTTCCGGAGCAGAGCATGGCGATCCATTCTGGCTTAAAAATATCGGTCGGCTGAGTGACTTTCAGGTCTGGTGTATCCCCTGGGATATACGAATCATGGATTCCAAGGCGTGGATCAAGCCAATCAATGAGCGGTATAAGAAAAAGTACGGCGACGATCTCGGAGCCTGGTCGGCATCCATGTATCAGGATCTGAGTATCCTCTTTGACGCCTTAGAGAGGGCGGCTTCAGATAACCGTGACAAAATCCGTGAGGCGCTTGCAGCCACTAAAATAGAAGATCCAAACCGGATCTTAGTGCCCCACAAAGTGATTCAATTTGGACCGGACGGCCAAAATCATTATGCTCAAGATTTATTGATACAGACGGTTAATTTTAAGCACAATATTGTCTGGCCCTCATGGGTGGCGAGCCCCGATTATCAGCTTGTTTGGCCTCAACCCACCTGGGAGGAAAAGGAGAAAATGGGAATCAAGAAGTGATGGATTGGGCAGGGGAGATCCCCTGCCCTTTGCTTACTAATCAGTCCATAATTGTATAGACACTGAAGACCAAATCCCTCCTTCCCTCCCCTGCCTACCGGCAGGCAGGCTTTACAAAAGGGAGGAATTTCCCTCTTTGAAAAAGAGGGGGCAGGGGAGATTTTTCGGAGAGTATGTCTTCTCAATTATGGACTCCTTAGTAACGGGGATACGCATGCAGATTTATCTTCAAGCAATCCTTAATGGGATTCTGATAGGAAGTATCTATGGGTCAGTGACCTTGGGCCTCAGTCTTATCTTTGGGGTCATGAAAATCATCAACTTTGCCCACGGTTCTGTTCTGATGTTGGGAATGTTCGCCACCTATTGGATCTGGATCTTCACCAAAATAGATCCGCTGGTGAGCGCGATCTTCGTTGTGCCACTCTTGTTTGGAATTGGTTACTACATCCAATCCTTCTTTCTCAATCCACTCTTTCGAAGGGAAAGCGCGGAGGTCGTCGAACCCATCAGTGCCCTTCTCCTGACAGCGGGCCTCTCTTTAGCCATCGATAACCTCTCCCTCCTCTTCTTCAAATCGGACTATCGAACCATCCAAACCTTCTATACCACGAGCACTGTCCATGTTGGAGGTTTTACCCTCAGCGTCCCCCGCCTCTTGGTGCTTGGAGCTTCCATCCTGATCTATCTCTGCCTCCTGTGGATCATTCGGAGATCAAGATTAGGACGGGCGATTCGAGCCACCTCTCAGGATCGGGATGCCGCTGCGCTCCAGGGGATTAATATCTATAAAATCTACAATTTTACCTTTGCCATTGGATCCGCAACGTTAGGCCTTGCAGGGGCATTTCTCATGCCCTATTTCTATGTTCACCCTTCCGTCGGCGTTGTCTTTACCATCAAGGCCTTCATTGTTGTGGTTCTTGGAGGCATGGGGTCAATCACCGGCGCGGTCTTTGGGGGACTGATCGTTGGAATGATTGAATCGGTAGGGTCCCTTTTCGTCTCAACCACAACGACAGATCTTCTGGTCTTTCTGATTTTCATCTTTGTTCTTCTCTTCAAGCCCTCGGGATTGATGGGCGAAGAGTGAAATGAGATAAAGGCTTATGACCCTCCATGTGAAAAGATGGGCGAAATCACCAAATTTCCCTTTCTACTGTTTTGTTTTATCATTATTCTTCGTACCTCTCTTCCTGCAGGATCCCTATTTCATTCATCAGTTGATCTTCATCTGTTTGTTTGCTTATCTAAGTGCCTCATGGAACATCATAGGAGGTTATGCAGGCCAAACTTCATTAGGGCATTCCGCATTTGTTGGAATTGGCGCCTACGTCTCGACCCTCTTGTTTATAAACCTCGGTCTCACTCCATGGGTTGGAATGTTCGCGGGTGGACTTGCTGCAACATTGGTTAGTCTCATTATCGGGTTCCCGGCCTTTCGCCTGACGGGTCCCTATTTCGCCCTGACCACCATCGCCTTTTGTGAAATTCTGAGGCTTTGGGTCACCGATACAGAAACCCTTTTGGGAATCAGCCTGAAAGGAGCTCGAGGCATCCTCTTGCCGATTAAGGGACATAGTCCTTATGATTTCCAGTTTGTGGACAAGGTTTACTACTATTACATCATCTTGATGATGATGGTCCTTATCCTTTATGTCTGCTATAAAATTGAAAATTCCAAGATGGGCTATTACTTAAGGGCTATTAAAGGGAATCAAGAGGCTGCCAGATCTTTAGGGGTTGAGGTTACTCAATATAAGTTATTGGCTTTCGCCATCAGTGCTTTCTTCACCGGCATGGGAGGTGTTTTTTATGCCCAGATGGTTCTTTTCATCATTCCTGAAAGGATTCTCGGTCTCGATATCTCCATCGAACTTGCCTTAATCACCATTATCGGAGGCCGTGGAACGCTCTTCGGTCCTATCTTTGGGGCATTCCTTTTAAGACCCCTTTCTGAAATTACTGCGGCCTATTTCGGAGGAACTTACCTGGGCGTCCATCTGATTCTGTACGGCGTATTATTGATGGTCTCCATCTTGTTCATCCCAAAGGGTATGACGGAACTTTTTAACCGCCTTTACCTGAAACTCATTCGATCCTTATAGGGAGTTCAGTATGGCCCTTCTCGAGATCAAAGGCTTGACCAAAAACTTTGGAGGGCTCCGCGCCGTCGACAGCCTGGACATAAGGATCGAAGAAGGAGAGATCTTAGGCATCATTGGCCCAAATGGGGCAGGGAAAACGACCGTCTTCAATCTGATTACCGGGGTTTTCTCTCCAGATGAAGGAAGGATCGTTTTCGAGGGGCACGAGATCACCGGGTTATCCCCTCAAAAGGTATGCCATAAAGGAATTGCTCGAACCTTTCAGCTTATCAAGCCCTTCGGCGACATGACGACGCTGGAAAATGTGATGATCGGAGCCTTTTGCCGGGCTGAAAAGCTATCGACAGCCATGATGGAAAGTGAGAAGATCATCGATTTTGCTGGTCTCAGTTTAAAAAGGAATTTTTTGGCTAAGAATCTCACCATTGGGGATCGAAAGCGGCTTGAATTGGCTCGGGCTCTCGCCACACAGCCCAAAATCCTGCTTTTAGATGAGGTGATGGCTGGGCTCAATCCTAAGGAAACAATCGAGGCCATTCAACTCATCAATCAAATTCAATCCAGAGGAATGACGCTTCTCGTCATCGAGCATGTGATGCGGGCGATCATGTCTCTTTCCAGCCGCATTGTCATGCTCAACTACGGCAAGAAAATCGCCGAAGGAAATCCCAAAGAGATCTCTTCGGACGAGAAGGTTATAAAGGCTTATTTAGGAGAGAGATATGACCAAGCTCGAAACGAAAGATCTTGAGGTCAGCTATGACGATGTCATTGCCTTGAAAGACGTCAACTTCAGGATCGAAGATCGAGAAGTCCTTTCCCTCTTGGGAGCCAACGGCGCGGGTAAGACAACGATGATCAATACCCTGATGGGCCTTCTCAAGCCTTCCCACGGGGAGGTCACCTTCTTGGGTCAGAGGATCGATGAGCTTGAAACGTATCAAATTGTGGAGATGGGCTTAACACTGGTCCCGGAGGGGAGACGCCTCTTCCCCCTGATGACCGCGTTGGACAATCTTCTCATCGGTGCTTACACACCGAGGGCAGAGAAGAAACTCCAGCAAAACCTCCAAATTGTCTTCAGCCTTCTTCCGGTCTTAGCGGAAAGAAAAGGTCAACTGGCGAAGACATTGAGCGGTGGGGAACAGCAGATGCTGGCCATCGGGAGAGCCCTCATGGCTGATCCGTCACTTCTTATTCTCGATGAACCTTCCCTGGGGCTGGCTCCCATTCTCGTGGAGACCATCTTTAAATTGGTCAAGGACATCAACCAGCAGGGCAACACTGTCCTCCTTGTTGAGCAGAATGTCCAGCAATCCCTTGAAATTAGCAATCGCGGCTATGTTTTAGAGAACGGTCAAATTGTTCTCCAAGGAAAGAGTGAAGAGCTTCTCCAGAACAAGTTTATCAAAGAAGCCTATTTGGGACTCTAACAGAGAGTTGAGAAACCAGACCATGCTCTTAAAAAATAAAGTGGCGATCATCACAGGTTCCTCTCGAGGCATCGGCCGATCCATCGCCAGAGCCTTCAGCCTTGAAGGGGCCCACATCGTCCTGAACGGAAGAAAAACTTCGGCAAGACCGATAGAAGGCCTGGCGAAGGAGATTGAATCTCAAGGCACAAAGGTCCTGATCGTGAGAGGGGATGCGGGAGATTGGGAGACTGCTCAACGGCTTGTTCAACAGACGATAGAGAGGTTTGGAAGAGTCGATATCCTTGTCAATAATGCAGGGATTAGCCCGATGGCCTCTATCGAAGAAATTGGCCCGAAAGCATGGGACGAGGTTTTCCGGATCAACCTGAAAAGCGCCTTCCTCTGTTCGAAAGCAGTCCTCCCACATATGAAGCGCCGGAGATCCGGGGCGATCCTCAATATCTCCTCGGGATCCGCAAAATCGGGGGGTGTGGGGGCGCACTATGCCGCCTCCAAAGGAGGCGTGAACACCTTCACCAAGAGTCTGGCCTTTGAGGGAGGTCCTTACGGTATCCGGGCCAATGCCATCTCTCCGGGGCCCATTGCAACAGAGATGGCGGATGAACTCTTTGCTCCCGATCGCAAACGTTTTCTCGAATCCGTCATCCCTCTTGGACGGCTCGGCAGTCCGGAGGAGATTGCCGATGCAGCGGTCTTTCTCTGCTCGAATGAGGCAAGTTTCATCACGGGCGAAATCCTGGAATTGGATGGAGGACTCAATTTTTATAAACCCCTTTCCTATGCTGGACAACGATGGAAAAGCGGAGGTTCCCAATGACAACAAGAAAAGCGGTCATCTGGCCAAAGGGAAATCGGGCCGCGGTAACACTCTCATTCGATTTTGACGCTGAAACATTGTGGCTCTCCCGGAACCCGGAGAACGCAAAAAGGCCGGTGCTCCTCTCTCATGGAGCCTATGCCTATAAGATAGCCATTCCCCGGATTCTGGGTCTCCTGAGAAGGCACCGGGTCCCTGCCACCTTCTTCGTCCCCGGCTGGGTCGCAGAACGCCACCCTGATCTGGTAAAAGAAATTCAGAGACAGGGCCATGAGATAGGCCACCATGGGTACCTTCATGAGCATCCCCAGACCCTATCCGAAAAGGAAGAGAGGGAAATCCTTCAGAAAGGCAATGATATTTTCAAGAATATTTTGGGTCAAAAACCAAAAGGATACCGTTCTCCTGCGTGGGAATACAGTCCCAGTACTCTTTCCCTGCTATCGGAGTATGGTTTCCTCTATACAAGCGCAATGATGGATGACGAGCTTCCCTACGCCTACGAATCGGCGCTTCTTGAATTGCCTGTCCAGTGGCTCCTCGATGATGCCTGTTTTTTTCTCTTCAGTCCAACTCAGCCCATTTCCCGCGTGATCGCATCTCCTGAATGGGTCTTTTCCATCTGGAAAAATGAATTTGATGGATACTATAAGGAGGGCCATTATTACCTGCTTACGATGCATCCCCAATATATCGGCCGGCCTCATCGGATCCAGATGCTTGAAAAACTGATCAACCATATGAAGCGACGGAAAGGGGTGTGGTTTGCTCGTTGTATCGATGTGGCAGAACATTGGGCATCGAAGAAATAAGGAGGGGAAGGATGAGGCGTCTCGAAGAGAAGGTTGCTATTGTCACAGGAGCCGGAAGAGGGATTGGCCGGGGGATTGCCCTCAGGTTTGGACAAGAGGGGGCCAACGTGGCTGCCATAGACCTCCTTGCTGAAAACGTGGAGCAGACGGTCAGGATGATTCGCGAAGCAGGAGGAAAGGCGATCGCCCTCTCCGCAGATGTGGCTATAGCATCCGAGGTCGACCACTTTGTAGCGAAGAGTCTGGAGGCCTTTGGAGGCATTGATATCCTTGTGAATGGGGCAGGGATCGGGGGTTCTAAAACTTGCCTGGATACCCTCGAACCAGAGTGGGATCGGATGATCAACACCAATCTTAAATCGATCTTTTTAACGTGCAAACGAGTCATTCCCGAGATGATAAAGATCGGGAAAGGAAAGATCATCAATATTGCCTCAGCTTACGGGATGTTCGGATCTCCGCATACCTCCGCCTATAGCGCTTCAAAGGCCGGGGTCATCAATCTCACAAAACAACTCGCGGTTGATTATTCCCCCATGAACATTTATGTGAACGCCATCTCTCCTGGCCTGATTGAAACAGAGATGACCCGTCACAAGATCGAGGATCCGCAGCGGTTGAGATATCTCCTCCAATTCATTCCTTTGGGCCGTCATGGGGTCCCCCGGGATATTGCGGGTGCAGCCCTCTTCCTCGCTTCCGAGGATTCGGACTTCGTGACGGGCCATAATCTGATCGTCGACGGTGGAGAGACAGTTCGTTTGGAGTGAGAGAATATGAAAGATCGACTTGACGGAAAAATCGCTCTTGTCACCGGGGGTGGCCGTGGAATAGGAAGGGCCATTTGTCTTGAACTGGCAAAAAAAAGGACATTGGTTCTCATTGCTGACATAAACTTTCCAAACGCGCGCAAGACAGCACAAAGGATTATCAGGGCGGGCCAGGAGGCGAAGGCCTATAGGATCGATGTCTCGATAAAAAAGGATGTCGATAAGGTTTTCCAACAAATCTCTAAGGAATTCGGGAGACTGGACATCTTGGTCAATAATGCAGGCGTCTCCTTTCTCACTCCCTTTGAAAAGATCCCGGAAAAGGAGTGGGATCAAACCCTCCAAACGAACTTAAAGGGAACTTTTCTCTGCTCTCAGGCAGCCTTTCGTATGATGAAGTCCCAGCGAAGTGGAAGGATCATCAATATTGCCTCTGGTGCTTCCCGGTCTGGGGGAATGGTTTCTCCCGGTCTTTACAACCCTTACGCCCATTATGCCGCCAGCAAAGCAGGGATCGAATGCCTCACCCGAAGCATGGCCTATGAAGGGGCTCCTTATGGAATTCTGGTGAATGCCGTTTCTCCAGGCCCCATCGAAACGGATCTGATGAGAAAGACCTATTCCTCCAGAAAGAGAAACCGTCTTATTTCCACGATTCCGTTAGGCCGGATGGGACGACCAGAAGAGGTGGCCACAGCGGTTGCCTTCTTGGCTTCTGATAGGGCCGCCTATCTTACTGCCAAGGTGTTGGATGTCAATGGCGGCCTGCTCATGGATTAAAAATGAAGAACTCCAAAGAGTCATGAGGCTCCCCATTCCGAAATCGATGTTGCAATCTTAGTGAGGAGATAAGATGGAATATCCTGAGATTCAGAAGCGAGTGTGCAGTGAAATTGAAAAAATGAGAGAGGAGATCATTCAGGCCCTTCAAGATTTAGTTCGAATCCCAAGCCTGGTTGGATTGGAAGGCCAAGCCCAGAAATTCATGGAAGAAAAATATCGATCCTTAGGGCTGGAGGTTACTTGCTTTCAGCCGGATATGGAGAAAGTGAAAAGCCATCCGGCCTTTATCGATACGGGAATGTCTTACGAGGGCAGACCGAACATCATCGGTCTCCTTTCAGGAGTTCCGGAAAGCCCGTCCCTGATTCTCAACGGGCACGTCGATGTTGTCTCACCGGAACCCATTTCTTCCTGGGCGCATGATCCCTGGGGAGCCGAGATTGAAGGGGATAAGATGTTTGGCAGAGGAACTGGGGACATGAAGGCAGGGCTCTTAGCCAATTTCTTTGCTCTCAAAGGAATTCTCAAAGCAGGCCTCAGACCCAGAGGAAGGCTCATGCTCCAGAGCGTTACGGATGAAGAGGCAGGGGGCGCGGGAGGAACATTAGCCTGTTTGTGGAAAGGCTACACGGCTGACGGGATGATTTGCACAGAACCTCACAACCTCAATATCACCATTGCCCACGCGGGGATCCAATATTTTCGGGTTAAGGTTTTCGGAAAAACAAGCCACGCGGGATTGGCCCATCTTGGAGTCAATGCCATTGGAAAGATGTATCTCATCTATCAAGCCCTGATCGATCTGGATGAGCGAAGAGGCAAAGAAATCCGTTATCCGTTATTCGAAAAAGGATCCGGAAGATCCTGCCATATCAATATCGGGACGATGAGGGCAGGCGATTGGCCGTCGAATGTTGCCGGGTGCGCTGAAATAGAATGCCGGATTGGGTTTGTTCCCGGTGAAAAGGCAGAGGATATCAAACAGAGGATTAAGAATATCGTCCATGAGGCCGCTCAAAAAGATCCCTGGCTCAGAGAGCACCCTCCCCAGGTTGAATGGTTTGGCTGGCATGCCGACCCATGGTACCAGGACCCTGATCACCCCTTCGTCAGGTCTTTCAAGAAAGCAGCAGAGAGTGTTCTGGGTCGGGAAGTGGATTTTATTGGCAGGGCGAGCGGAATCGATTCCCGTTTCTCGCAGTACTTTAACATGCCTGCCGCCTGCACCGGACCCAAGGCAAGCAACATCCATGGTATCGATGAGTCTGTCGAAATTCCCTCCGTTATTCAAGTGACTCAGATCCTTGCCATGGCAATCCTTCAATGGTGCGGATACGAAGCCTGAGGATGGGGCCTTAGACCTTATTCATTTTGCCCTCTTCTCTCATCTTTCAGTCTTAAATCATCGGCTCATGGTTTTTCCTGCCACGGATAGATCAAATTTTTCACTCACCTTGAAAAAATGAACAGGCTAAAGTAAGATCAAATGAAATTAAATTCCCTAAGAATCGATTTCCTCTCGGAGGGACTTAGGAAAGAAAAGGAGAACCCTATGAAAACTTACAACCTTGCGGTGATTCCCGGGGATGGGATTGGGAAAGAGGTGACCCACGAAGCGCTTAAGATATTGCGCGCGGTTTCTGAAAAGCATGGGTTTGGGGTCAAGACGGAGAGCTTTGATTGGAGCTGCGACTATTATCTGAAACACGGTGAGATGGGCCCCGAAAATATATTGGAGATTCTAAAAGGGTTTGACGCCATCTTTCTGGGCTGTATCGGGGACGCCAACAAGGTGCCTGACCATGTCTCCCTTACCCTTCTTCTAAAAATCCGGAAGGGGTTTGATCTGTATGTCAACCTTCGCCCCATCAAACTCTATCCCGGGGTTGATACCCCTGTAAAAACCGCGACCCCGGAATCACTCGATCTCGTGGTCGTGAGGGAGAATACCGAAGGAGAATATGCAGGGGCCGGTGGTTTTTTCAAGCTGGGAACACCCGATGCCTCCGCCATTCAAACCGCCATCTTTACGCGCAAAGGGTGTGAACGGGTCATGCGCTATGCCTTTAACCTGGCACAAAAGAGGAAGAAATTCGGAAACAAACCTCCCGTGGGAATGGTCACTAACTGCTCAAAATCGAATGCCCTCAACTACTCTATGGTCTTTTGGGATTCTGTCTTCAGGGACGTGGCCAAGGATTACCCGGATGTCAAAACCGATGCAGCTTTTATTGATGCCATCACCATGTGGTTTGTTAAGACCCCCGAATACTTTGATGTCGTGGTCGCTTCCAATCTCTTCGGAGACATCATTACAGACCTGGGGTCTATGCTTCAGGGAGGGATGGGGTTCGCAGCCGGCGGAAACATCAATCCGGAAAAAACCTATCCTTCGATGTTCGAACCCATCCATGGCTCCGCTCCCAAATACGAGGGCAAGGGAATCGTGAATCCTGTGGCCGCCATCGAGTCGGCGAAGATGATGCTGGACCACCTTGGAGAAGAGGTGGCGGCTCGTGATATCGAAAAAGGATTAACCAGGATTCTATCGGAGGGCAAGTTTAAAACCCGAGACATGGGAGGAAAACATTCGACCCCTGAGATGGGCGACGCCATCAGAAAGGCGATCTTAGAAAAGTGAAGTACCCCCAAACGGATAAGAAGCGTGATAAGTATTTGACAGGTTTGGGTCTAAAGGTGTTGCGGTTCAATAGCCGAGTCGTTTTAAGTGAAGCCGATGCTATCATGGAGGTTATCTATCGGACGATTACGGGACGGCTGAATTCAGAAATCCCCCCTATCCCCCCTTTTCAAAGGGGGAAATAAAGAGAGGGGCCTTTTTCAAAGGGGGGATAAAGAGGGGGGTCTTTTCAAGGGGAGGATCAAATGGAAACCTTTGGAATAGACCGAAGGGAACACAAAAAGATATTAAGTTAGCGCTCATGCCCCACTGGGGAGAGGGGAGGGTGATTAGTTTCTTGCGTGTTTTCGAAAATTGTGAGACTCCGAAAACCATCTTGACTTTTGTGGAACGATGCAATATTTAAAGGTGTTGAAAAGAGGATCCATCCAATGAGGAGGAACCCATGAGAGATAAGTTCAGGGGAAAAGATTTTTTGAGTTTGATGGATTTTACAAGAGAGGAGATTAACGATATCCTAAACGTTTCCTATGAATTGAAGACGAAGTGGGCAAAGCGGGAGCTCCATGAGAGTTTACGGGGGAAGACGATCGCGATTGTCTTTGAGAAACCCTCGACCCGGACTCGTACCTCTTTTCAGGCAGCCATAGCCCATCTCGGCGCTCAGAGTTTTTATATGAGACCCGATGAGATGCAAATGGCCCGGGGGGAACCCATTAAGGATACCGCGCGAGTCATTGACCGCTACTGTGATGCCCTGGTGATGAGGACCTTCGGTCAGGACCGTCTCGAGGAGTTTGCCCGGTATATGAAGAATCCGGTGATCAATGCCCTCTCAGATCTCACCCACCCCTGCCAGGGGCTGGCAGATTTGCTAACCATCCGCGAGAAAAAAGGAGACTTCAAAGGACTCAAAGTAGCTTACACTGGTGATCCTTGGAATGTGTGCCACTCCTTAATGATCGCCGGCGGGACCATGGGGTTTGATATCTATATTGCGCTTCCTCAGGGTTATCCTCCGAATCCCAAAGTCCGTCAATTCGCAACTGAGGCCGCGAAACGAAGCAGGACCAGGATGGTGGTGACTCATAATCTCAAAGCGGCTCTAAAAGATGCCGATGTCGTCTATGCGAATACATGGCACAGCATGGGAGCCGCAGAAAAGGAGAAGGAGAAGCGTGCGAGGGATTTTGGACCCTTTCAGATTAACGAGAAGGTGGTTGAAGTGGCCAAACCGGATTTTATCTTCATGCACTGCCTGCCGGGTTACCGGGGAGAAGAGATGACAGACGGGATCATCGAGGGGCCCCATTCTGCGGTTTGGGATCAGGCGGAGAACCGAATGCACACCGAGAAAGCGGTTCTGGCCCTGTTTGTGGGATAATGACTGATTATTTATCCTGGAGGGAATCTGAATTTATACATAACGTCGTAAACAATGCAGTAGGCTTTAAATCCCCCTTCATCCCCCTTTTTCAAAGGGGGACGTCTCCCCCCTTTATAAAAGGGAGGCCGGGAGGGATTTTTAAAGTGTTGAATGATGGAATAAAACAATGAATAAAATACTGCTCAATTTATTACACTGTATATAGCTCAAGAGAAAATGAACAGAAAGGCGATGGAGAATAGGAATAGGGTTGCTAAAGAAAATTCCAAAAGCTCAAATAAGGTAATGTCAAAAAAGTTATGAAAAACTCCGTTGAGAAACAAGAAAGACAAAGGAATCCGTCTCCCTTGAGGGGCGTAAGTGTTAAATCAGACGGGCCCTCCCCTTCAAGGCTGATCCTTACACACACTTGACACAGGGGGTCAGGGGCCAGATTGCATAGGATGAGGATAATGCTGCTGAGTAAGAATAGCATACATCTTAGTTGCCGCATACCACTGGAGCAGACCACGCCAGAGGCTTTGGGTACCCGGGAAGCCATCACCTTTTCTTCCCAGGTGACCGCCGAGGCCAGCCACCATGAATACCACTTGGCCGATGGATGGCGGCTTTTCAGGAGGAACCGGTGTTTTGTTCACATAGCAGCACAGCGCTTTCCACTCGATCTCTTTGAAGAACACCGTGCAAGGCAGTTCGGGTCTCTCTCGGCCGATCATCGTCAGATAATAAATCCGCCAGGCGACAACCATGTCCACGCCAAGACAGGTTTCAAGCCGATCAGCCGTCTCCAGTTGACGATCTTTAATCCGGCAACCACTCTTCAATGTCCTGTGGTAGACCTCGATGCCCCACCGTCCCGAATACCACTCCACCCGCTTTTGGGCCTCTTGAAATGTCCTTACCTCGACCGTGGTCAGAAGCATCCATTCAATCGGCGATTTGACTGTTTTGAAAGCCTGTTCCCTCACATAGACAGCCCATACCGTTATCGAGGGACCCGACCTAAACCGCTGGGGGGACTTCAATGTGACTTCGGCAAAACGAACATCAATCCAGGCATCGCGGGCCTTGTGCGAACCTCGGTGAGGCACATGAATCTTAAGGG
>Ga0154839_1138_pt3 | contig 31492 bp, 22 predicted proteins | sample Rifle2008BG16ft_FD_116143 | JGI IMG/M metagenome (GOLD analysis project Ga0154839, IMG submission 116143) | Deltaproteobacteria bacterium RBG_16_47_11
GTGGGATCGATCCTTCCCTCACCCACATCGTGCCACTTAGACCCCTTCTTAATCCTTCTTACCCTTTTCGCCTGCCGGGGGGCAAGGGGGGTGAACTTGATCCCGAACTCTGCCAGAATCTCCAGGGTCTCCATGTCCACAGCGGTCTCAGGAAGCCACATCCCCTCGGGAAATCTTTCAAATCTCTTTTCGAAATCTCGAATCCCCCATCGGATCTGAGCAACCTTATCCTTTCTGTTGGCAAGAGGCATGATCATGTGATTGTAAGCCTGAGCCAGGGCTGAACCATGCCCGGAGAACCTCTCCCTGCTCAATTGATCTGCATCCAGAATGGCCTGATAGACTTCTGGTTTATGCCGTTCCATCCAGGAGAGAAGGGTGGGGCCAAAATTAAAGCTGATCTTTGAGTAATTGTTGATGAGGTCAATTACCCTCTGTTCCTGATCAAGGACACGAGAGGCGGTATTGCGTGCGTAACATTCCGCATGCACCCTTTCATTCCAGTCGTGATAGGGATAGGCGGAATCTTGAAGTTCCACACCCTCTAACCAGGGATTTTCCCTCGGGGGCTGATAAAAGTGAGCATGGATACAAATATACCTCTCCGTCATGAAACAGACTCCTTTCTTACGGCGCGGGGCAAAGTGCATGGCGCATAGGGAATTTAATTTTTATCCTTTGCCCTATGTCCTTTGCATGGTCATCCTTCACCCGTTCGACCGCGCGAAGCCCCACCTTTTAAGGTGCGGAAGAAGGCGCGGCTCAGGGTGAACCTCGAGCAAGCCCCGGCCTTTAGGCCGGGGAGTCGAGAGGTTCACTCTTAAAAAAACAGATCCCGAGAGGGGGTAAGGTCAGACAAAGGGAGTGATATCTTCCATGGGAGGGCACGGGAGTGGCTTCCATCCCTCCAAAATTTCCATATCCCCTACCCCCGTAGATCATCGCATCGCTGTTCAAGACCTCCCTCCAGAATCCACCGCGAGGGACCCCTACCCTGTAATTCTGTCTTGGAACAGGGGTGAAGTTGCAGATGACAAGAATGATATCATCGGTACTCTCTCCCCTTCTCAAGAAACCGATAATGCTTCCCTCCCAATCCTGAAAGTCCACCCATTCAAACCCCTCTTGTCTGAAATCAAGCTCATACAGCACTGGCTCCGTATGATAGAGACGGTTCAGATCTTTGACCCACTTCTGAATTTCATGGTGAGAAGGGTATTGCAGGACGTGCCATTCCAAACTCTCTTCGTGCCACCACTCCTTCCATTGACCGAACTCGGCACCCATGAAGAGCAACTTCTTCCCGGGGTGTCCATACATGTATCCAAACAATAGTCTGAGATTGGCATTCTTCAACCATTCGTCCCCCGGCATTTTTCCGATGAGCGCACCCTTACCATATGTAACTTCGTCGTGAGAAAGAGGAAGGACAAAATTTTCGTAAAAAGCATACCAGATGCTGAAAGTCAGTTGATTATGGTGATACTTTTTAAAGATGGGGTCTGTTGAAAAATAATCCAGTGTGTCATGCATCCATCCCATGTTCCATTTCATTCCGAATCCCAATCCGCCCACATAGGGGGGCCTTGAAACCATGGGCCAGGCGGTGGACTCTTCTGCGATGGTCTGGACATCCGGATGAGCCTGAAAGACCGCTTCGTTAAATCTCCTGAGGAAAGTGATGGCGTCCGTATTTTCTCTTCCCCCATACTCGTTGGGTATCCATTCCCCCTCCTTTCTTCCATAATCGAGATAGAGCATGGAGGCCACGGCGTCGACTCTCAGACCGTCCGCATGATACTTATCGAGCCAGAAAAGGGCACTGCTGATGAGAAAGTTCCTTACCTCATTTCTGCCGTGATTGAAAATATAGCTGTGCCACTCGGGATGGTATCCTTTTTTTGGATCGGCATGCTCATAGAGATAGGTGCCATCAAAATAGATCAGGCCGTGCTCATCATCAGGGAAATGAGAAGGAACCCAATCGAGGATAATCCCTACCCCGTTCTGGTGAAGTTGATCGATCAAATACATGAAGTCCTGGGGCGTGCCATATCTGGCGGTAGGCGCAAAATATCCCACTGTCTGGTAACCCCAGGAACCATAAAAGGGGTGTTCCATCACCGGTAAAATTTCAACATGGGTAAACCCCATCTCCTTTACATATTCAACCAGGTAGGGAGTCATCTCCCGATAGGTCAGGAAACGATTCCCCTCCTCAGGAACACGCCTCCAAGACCCTAAATGAACTTCATAGATGGCGAAGGGGGCATCGAGGGCATTGAATCGATGCCGGTTCATCATCCATTCACCATCTCCCCAATCATATTGAAGATCCCACACCATCGAAGCGGTCTTTGGAGGGCATTCCCAACGAAAGGCATAAGGGTCCCCCTTATCCACCCCGTACGAGTTATACTTGGAGATCACACGGTATTTATAAGCTTCCCCGCTGCCAATGCCAGGAATCCACCCTTCCCATATCCCGGAACCATCCTCTCTCCCTTTTAATGGATGGGATTCAGTGTTCCATTGATTAAAATCCCCCATCACCGAAACCCTCTCTGCATTGGGAGCCCAAACAGCAAAGGATATGCCTTCGACATCATCGACGGTGAGGGTATGAGAACCGAGTTTATTGTAGAGACTGAAATGATTTCCTTCCTTGAATAAATAGATATCATGGTCTGTTAAAAGGGTCACATCGTATCTCATGGCCTCTCTCTCCTTCAAATGGCTTCAGGGATTAGTCACTCCCCAATAGATCTCTTATCCCCCTTAAAGGAATGACCACCCATTCCGGACGGTTATTCAATTCGTAGCCAACTTCGTAAACGGCTTTCTCCAGTAGGAAGACGTTCAACAGAAGTTCCAACTCTTCTTTTTCCACGGGAATGAAAGGAGCCTTTCCAACCGTATCAAGGTACGATCTTACATAAACACCTGATATGCAGCGATACCAAAGATCGGTCCATGGCCTTAAAACCGGAACGTCTTCGGACCTGATGGACGTCTCTCTGAGCAGGGCCACATAGGCGGCATAATGAAATGACCTGACCATACCTGTCACGTCTCTCAGGGCCGAACGTTTCCATCGCCTTTCGCTGAGGGGCCGGGCAGGCTCCCCTTCGAAGTCGATGATGAAGAAGTCTTTTCCTGTATAGAGAACCTGGCCGAGGTGGTAATCGCCGTGGATCCGGATCCTCATGGCTGAAAATTTTCTGCTTACGATCTTCTGAAAATGATCAAGTATTTTTTGTTCAGAATCAAGGACAAAAGAAGCCTCCTCCTGGATAGGCTTCTGAAGGTTTTGAATATGACTCTTTAAGGCCTGAATGACCCTTCTCAGAAGGGTCCGCATGGATTGGTAAACGGATCTCTGATAGAGCATGGAAAAGGGTTCGGGTGTAAAATCCCCCTCCTCTGATGAACCTGAAAGGGCTCTATGCATCTGCGCGGTTCGTTTCCCGAGAAGGGCGGTCATTTCAAGGTAATGGCCTTCTATCAGCTCTCGCAGTAAAGGAGGAACAGAATTAAGGTCTGTCTCAAAAGGGGAAACCAATGCTGTTGACATGTCTTGAATTTCTCTTAATCGCGAAAGGACATTTTCAAAATATCGGCCCACTGCATCCAACGTATAGGTCCAGGCATTGCCCTGATTTGAGACAAAACCTTGAAGCAGACCTATGAGCGTGGGTTCCGACCCCGGCTGCTGATATTCTATGCTTCCGGCGTAAGGCGGGATCGCCGAGAAGCCCGCCATTTCGGTCAGGAATTGAGTCATTTCCTTGTCAGGATGAGGCCCTTCTTCCAGCCGGCGGAAGAGCTTGAAGCAGAACTTGTCTTCAAAGAGCATCGAAGTATTGCTCTGTTCGGCCTTAAGGGGCTGTGAACCGAAGGGGATCGTCTTATCGCCAGCGAGCCTCCTAAATGCTTTCCCCGGGAGACCGATGATTGCACCCTGCTTTCCTCTTATCCTTCTCCTCCGTGCAATAGCAGTGATAAGGGATTGGCGGAACCTTCCATCATACGTCGCATCGTATAGAATTCCTTCATCATTGTCTATATGGAGACGGGCAATCACGCTTTGAGGAAATTCTTCCATGACCATTCTTGCCTTGATGGTTAACCAGTCATAATCGAGTCTGACACGTTGGCCTTCAACTACAAACTCTTCCAAAACCTCTTCCCCTTTCCTCGTCACCGAAAACGAAATCGGTAAAAGATATAAGTCTTGTGTGCCCTCCTTGTAACTAATCTCAAGAAGAAGCATATGGGAAACATTAGAATCTTCTACGAAAGGGATTCTCTCGACAATGCTCACCGCCCGAATCGTTTTTGCCTTTCCACCGAACCATCGGCAACCCTGAAGATAATTTGGGAGGACTTCCTGCTCTAATCTCTCCTGAGTTTTTCCTTCAAACAGGGCCTCCCATCTCGTCTTGACACGAAGTTCCGGAAGTACTTTTTCGCCGCTGATCCTTAGTCCTTCTTCCTCTTTCTTGATCAAAAGCAGAAGATAATTGTGGGGCCCCAGGGTGAGCGTATAGGGCGATTCCTTGACGGCAGGAAATCTGTTTTGACTGGAAATCTCAACCGGGGTGTATTCTGCATAGGGTGAAAGGTCAAGTTGGGCCACCTGAAAGAATCTTGAAAGATTTGCAACAATAAGAATGGTTTCATCCTCGTATCTTCGAAGGAAGGCAAGGATCTTGGGATTCTCAGGAAAAAGGAACTCCAGGGCCCCCCTCCCTGGAGACTTAAATCTTTTCCTTGCGGCAATGGTCTGTTTCATCCACCAAAGGAGTGAAGAGGGATTCCTCTGCTGATTTTCTACGTTGAGGGATTCATAGTGATATTCGGGGTCGATGATAACCGGCAGGTAAAGCTTCTGGGGATTAGCTCTGGAGAATCCGGCATTGCGGTCAGGGCTCCACTGCATGGGAGTTCTGACCCCATTTCGGTCACCAAGATAGTAGTTGTCACCCATGCCGATCTCATCGCCGTAATAAATCACCGGTGTGCCGGGAAGGGAGAAAAGAAGCATATTCATCAGCTCTATTCTCCTTCTGTTGTTGCCCATTAAGGGCGCCAGGCGCCTTCGAATACCAAGGTTGATCCGCGCATGAGGATCTCTTGCGTAGACCCGGTACATGTAGTCTCTCTCTTCATCGGTGACCATCTCCAGTGTTAACTCGTCATGGTTTCTCAGAAATAATGTCCATTGGCATGTTTCAGGAATTTTTGGTGTCTGTTCAAGAATATCCACAATTGGGAAACGATTTTCCATTTGAATCCCTATGAATATCCTTGGCATCAAGGGAAAATGAAATGCCATATGGCAGATATCGCCATTGCCGAAATAGGCTGTGGCGTCCTCCGGCCATTGGTTCGCTTCTGCCAAAAGCATCCGGTTTTTGAACCTGCTGTCCACGTGAGATCGGAGCTCCTTCAGGAAAGCATAAGTTTCGGGCAGGTTCTCGCAATTGGTACCTTCACGTTCAAACAGGTAGGGGACGGCATCCAATCGAAGGCCGTCGACGCCCATCCCTAACCAAAAATCAAGGGCGCGAAAAATGACCTTCCGCACATGGGGATGATCGAAATTCAGGTCTGGTTGATGGGAATAGAAACGATGCCAGTAATTGGCCCCTGCAACCGGATCCCATGCCCAGTTGGAAATCTCAAAATCCTTGAAAATGATTCTTGCATCCTGATATCTGTCTTGGGTATCGCTCCAGACATAAAAGTCTCTCCACGTGGAACCAGGCCTTGCCTTTCTTGACCGTTGAAACCAAGGATGCTGATCAGAAGTGTGGTTCAGGACAAGCTCCGTGATGACCCGAATGCCGCGCCTGTGGGCTTCTCTTAGGAATCCTTTAAAGTCCTTTAGGGTACCGTAGCTGGGGTGGACATTGAAGTAATCCGAAATGTCGTACCCATCATCCCTTAAAGGTGAAGGATAAAAAGGGAGGAGCCAGATAGCTGTAATTCCCAAGTCTTCAAGGTAGTCGAGTTTTTGGGTGAGCCCTACGAAATCACCGATTCCGTCGCCATTGCCATCATGGAAGGCCCGGACATGAAGTTCGTAAATAATAGCATCCTTGTACCATAATGGCGCATCTTCAAGATAGACCATTTCTTTCTCCAGTAGTGAGGCTTCGTTCCTGAGTTCCAAGTTTAAGGTTCGGAGTTGAACGATTTAAGACTCCGAACGGGTATTTCTCAGAGGAAATAGTCAAAGTCCATCTCTCTTCTCAACCTCTTCCTGACCCTGAGGATATTGCCGGGAAGAACCTGGGGGTTGAGTTCCACATAATTCTTTTCTCCTTGCCAGATATATTTATCATCGCTGAGCAGGTCATGAACGAGATAAGGCTGATCAGGATCGATTCCCCACTCATGAATAGGGACCCGTACCCATCCGGACTGAATATGAAATGGATCCAGATTCACCACAACCATGATCATATTGGATAGATCTTCTGTCGCCTTTCCATAAAATAGGAGTGCTTCATTATCGACTTCATAAAAACGGAGATTCCATGTGGCTTGAAGAGCAGGGTTCTCTTTCCTGATCCGATTGACCCTTGCGATGAAATCTCGTAGATTGCCGGGTTTTTCCCTGTCCCAGTTTTTGATTTCATACTTTTCGGAATGGAGATACTCCTCCTTTCCGGGAAGTGTTTCATTGACGCAGAGCTCAAAGGCTGGTCCATAGATGCCATAGTTTGAGGAGAGGGTGGCCGCGAGAACAAGCCTGATCATAAAGGCTGGTCTTCCGCCGTACTGTAGATGCTCTGGAAGGATATCCGGTGTGTTGGGCCAGAAATTGGGTCGCAAGAATTCCCTGACTTCAGTCTGAATCAATCCTGTAAGGTATTCGACAAGTTCCCTCTTCGTGTTTCTCCAGGTGAAATAGGTATAAGACTGCGTGAATCCAAGTTTGGCAAGACGGTACATCACCTTCGGTCGGGTGAAGGCCTCCGAGAGGAAGATCACATCAGGATACTCTCTTTTGATCTCTTCAATCAGCCACTGCCAGAAAGAAAAAGGTTTGGTATGAGGGTTATCTACCCTGAATATGCGTACCTCTTTTTCGATCCAGAAAAGGACGATGCTTTTCAATTCCTCCCACAGCTCTTCCCAGTTCTCTGCTTCAAAATTCAGAGGAACGATGTCTTCATATTTTTTGGGTGGATTCTCAGCAAACTGGACCGTTCCATCGGGACGCCATCTGAACCATTCGGGATGTTCTTTCAAATACGGATGGTCTGGAGAACATTGAAAAGCAAGATCCATCGCAATCTCTATTCCATTCTCTCTTGCCTTCTTAAGTAGTCCTTGGAAGTCCTCTAAGGTTCCAAGTTGTGTGTGAACGCCCTTATGCCCTCCTTCCTTTGACCCAATCGCCCACGGGCTTCCTACATCATCGGGGTTGACTTGGAGAACGTTATTCTTCCCTTTCCGGTTTGTCCTCCCGATAGGGTGAATGGGAGGGAGATACAAAATATCAAAACCCAACCGTGTAATCTCAGGAAGAAGCCTCTCGCAATCCTTAAAGGTTCCATAGGCCCCGCCATTCGAAGAGCACGACCTCGGAAAGAGCTCGTACCATGTGCTGAAAAGGGCTTTCTCTCTATCGACCACCACTGTCAACTCCCTTCCATAGGAGACAGCGAACCTCTTATCAGGATATCGGTCCATTAAATTCTTCAACTCCTCACCCAGGGCTATGGACACGGTTTCCTCAATATTCTCTTTCTTTCTTAAAAGTTTGGCGAATTGGGTTAGCTTCTTTTTGTCTTCTGCCGGGGCTCTCCCAAAAGTCTCCTCGACATAACCGGCTCCGATCAGGAGATCGAGTTCTATATCACGACCCGCATCCCATTTCTTTCTAAAGTCTCGTTGCCAGGTTTTGAAATGGTCTACCCATCCCTCCACTGTGTAATGGTAGATTCCAACTTCATCAACCACAAATTCTCCTCTCCACCTGTCATTTTCAACGAACTTCAAAGAGACTTCTCTCCATTCCTTGCCCTTCTGGTTCCGATACAGAAGCCTTGCAGAGACCGCATCGTGCCCGTCAGCGAAGATATCTGCTGTGACCACCACCTTTTCCCCTACGACTCTCTTGATAGGGAAAAGGCCGCAGTCTATTTCGGGGGTCACACCTTCGATGACGACTCGCCTTCTTCCTTCAGTTTCCATGGCCAATCTCCTCAGCAGCAGTCCTCTCCCATTTTAGGAGGTTTGTCTTTTCTTTCAAGAACTTTTGGGAACTGCATGTGAACGGTCCGAATGGGGAACGGAATTTCAATGCCTTCCTGCTGATAGCGTCGATGAAGCCGCTTGATGAATTCATGGGTGATTAGATACTTATTGACATACTCCTTGGCTCGAAGGATGACGGTAAAGTTGATGCTAAAATCGCCGAAGGTATGGTAGCGAATGAAAGCTTCGAACTCCTTCACGCCACCCTCCACCTCCCGAAGGACTTCTTTCGCTACCTCGACCGTTACTCTTTCCACCTTCCCAAGGTCGCTCTGATAACTCACCCCCACCTGCACGAGAACAGCGAGCTCCGGCTCGGGAAGATAAAAGTTTGTGATCTGACTGTTCACCAGTTTGGCATTGGGGATAATGACGATGTTATTGGGGAGCATCCTGATCCTTGTGTTTCGCCATCCGATGTGGGTCACATAGCCCTCTTGCCCCGATTCGAGCATGATGTAATCTCCTATCCGAATGGGCTTGTCAAAAAAGAGGTAAACTCCAGAAAAGAAGTTGGAAAGGGTATCCTGTAAGGCAAGAGCGACTACCAATCCGCCGATCCCTAAGGAAGCCAAAAAGGGGGTGATAGTGATTTTGAGACGATCAAGAACGATGAGAAAGACAAAGCCCAAGATAATGGCCCGGTAAAGAGTCTTGATCACTCCTGCTGAGGAGGAGATCAAATCTACCTTTTTGCTATAACGCCGGAGGACTTCTATCATCAGCCGGTCCACAAAGAGGTAGCCGGAAAGAATGAAAAGAATGATTAGGGAGGCGTCGGTATACTTTATCCACTTTTTTGGAAGTGGCGGAATCGCATCGATATAAAAGCTCAAACCTAACGCCAGAAAAAACAACATGAAAGGTGTGCCCATAGCGGACACAAGAACTTCATCAAAGGTGTGCCGTGTCTGATCCGCCTTCTTCTTCAAATGGCGTATTATGGGTGGCATCAGAGTAAGAATCAGCACCCCCCAGATGAAAAAGGCAAGGGATGGGATTCCCCATTCGTAAAGGGCGTTCATCTCATTCTCCTTAAATCTTCTCTAGCATCGCCACCGGGAAATGCGCAAAAACCTCACTCAAGGACAGCAGGGCTTCTCCGTTTCGTCTGACTTTCTTTACAGTCTCATCAGTAAAAATATTACGAAATTCTTTTCCGCCGATCTCTTCTGGAATGATTATCCAGGCCCCTGCCCATATCTGTTCACTGAGGGGCATTTCATCGGTGTCTTTTGCGAGACGGATCAGGAACCTCGGGACAACGACCAAAACTGCCTTTTCTTCCTTCTGTCTCGCAAAGGCGCAGACATGCTCTTTTAAATTCCCAATGGTTCCCAATGAGACATAGGCCCCATCCCTGAATAACGAATGATTCTCCTTGCGATAATTCAAAGCCTTGAAGGTGACATAAAGTTTTGGGGTGCCATCTTCCCATTCTTGAATAAGACTTTTCGCAAACTCCTTGAGATCCCCTCCAGAAGCTTCTATCCTTTTCTTTAGCGCTGCCAACAATTCCCTTCGAAGAGGAAAGTCCACAGGTTTCCGGTTATCCGGATCGACAAGGCTGAAATCCCATATCTCTGTCCCCTGATAAAAATCTGGTATCCCCGGGGAGACGATCTTTAAGAGGGTTTGAGAGAGGGAATTATACATCCCGCAATAAGAGAGCTTTGTTTGAAAGATCTCCAAATCGCTTAAGAAAAGATTGTTGCGAGATCGGGAGAGGATAGCATCCATAAACTTCAATAGATTTTCTTCATAAGATAGGTTGGGACTGATCCAGCTGGTATTGACCTTAGCCTCGCGGACGGCTTTCAGCATATAATCTCTTATTCTTCCTTTGAAAACCTCATGGTCCTTTTCTTCCAACGGACGGATTGGCCAGACCCCTATCAGCGTCTGATAAAGGAGGTATTCCTCGTTTCGATCAGGAACCCACTGGCCATCTATGACGGCCTTCTCTCTTTTATTGATCCGGCTCCATCGGAGAAGGTGCTCTTTCCATTCATTCGGAATCTCAGAGAGGACGTTGAGCCTCGCCCGAACATCTTCGCCTCGTTTCGTATCATGCGTCGAAGTCGTAATCATGGCATCGGGCCAGAATTTCGATCTCTCGATATTCATTCCGTGGAAGGTATCAAGAGGGGTACCAAACCTCTCCGGGTTTCCGCCGACTTCGTTGAGAGAGACAAAACGGTTATAGACATAGAAGGCTGTATCTTCGACTCCCTTGGCCATGATGGGTCCTGTCATTTGTTGAAATCTCATCACAAAATCCAGCCACTCCTCCTTATCGGACTCTTTAAAGTCTTCAGGGTACTCAAGTAACAAAACATCTTTTAAGAAGTCGAAGACCGTGGCACTCAAAGCGGGGTTCTTTCTTTTGGCCCTTGAGATGGCTTGTTCAACATAACGTTTGTCTCGGTCGTTGACGCCAGAACGAGTGACATAGGTTCGGTAAACTGAAAAACTGGCAATCGCTTCCACGATGGCGTTAGTGAGGTTATTGAGGGTGAAGTCCCGGGTATGACGGTTCTTCTCGGAAATACGATTAAGCGTGTGCCCCAGCATATTGATCTCACTCGGCATGGAGGTCTGCATGATCAATCTTTTCTTCTCATAGATAAGGTCCTGGTACTCTACTCTCGCCTTGATATACCTCCTGTAAATGTCATCAAAGGCTTTGGCATTTTCCATATTGACAAAAATGCCATTAACGGCATTTAGGAAAACATATCCTGTTGTGCTAAAAATGGGCCAGTCTTCTGGCATTCGCTCACTCTTCATCAGGATCTTTTCGCCAACGATGTAGAGAAACAACCGGGGGAGAGAAGGAGAACTCCTTGAAATCTCTCCATCATACAATTGGCCGATCGTTTCTTCCAAGGCAGAGGAATCCTCCACTTCTATTGCACGGAGGCAGAATTGAATGAAGCAGCTCCTCTGCAATTGATAAAAGTATTCCGCCGGATCATAGAGTCCATCCGGATGGTCTACCCTTAATCCCGTCACTTTCCCTTCCCTGATGAGCCTAAAAATCAGTTTATGCGCTTCTCTAAAAACCCGAGGATTCTCCATCCGGATCGCAGCAAGTTCATTAATATCAAAGAACCGTCTGTAATTAATCTCCTCAGTGGCCACTCGCCAATAAGCGAGCCGATAGACCTGATCGTTAAGAAGTTCGTTAAGGGAGTCAAAACTCCGGGGGTTCCCCTTCTCTCCGTTGAATAGGCGAATGTTTTCGTCCGTAAAGGAACGAACTTCTTCGCTTTTCTTATAAAGATCCCACAATCTCCTTTTTATGATCTCTTTCTCCCTTCGCCGCTCCAGGATCTTTTCAAGGTTTTTCTCTGTCCGAGAAGGAAGATGGCTGACGGCCGTGATGATGCTCAGAAACTCCTGAAAATGCAAGTTGTCATTGCCTATGTTCTTTTCAAGCTCCTCGATGCGGAATCTTAATACCTTCAGATAGGAGAGAGGAGCTACGGGTAATTTTCTGTCATAGTAATGGATGAAGAAGGCCCCTTCTTCAAAGCCCAATTGTAATTCTTGGTTTTCGAGCACACGGCCATATTGGTCTCCCAGAAGAGGGAGGAGTACCTTGTTCTCAAGCTCATCCTTAACCGGCTTCCAATCGATATCGAAAAAATCGACATAGGGGGAGCTCGGACCATTTTCCAATACATCCATCCACCAGATATTCTCGTTTTCAGTTATGCTCATATGATTTGGCACAATATCGAGGACCTGCCCCATACCGTGTTTTCGGAGTTCTTCTGTGAATTCATCATATTCCTTTTCCGAGCCGATTTCTGGATTGAGGGCATTATGGTCTAAAATATCATAGCCATGGAGACTACCCCTTTTTGCCTTGAAATAGGGCGAAGCATAAACGTCAGAAATACCCAACTCGTGGAGGTAAGAAAGAATGTCTTTCGCATCCGAAAATTTGAATTGACCATTAAATTGGACTCGGTAGGTAGCAATAGGAATCCTTCTATATTCGGTTAGCTTGTGTAGCACCGAGTGAAAAACCTTTTGGATTGCTTCTTCAGATAAGAACTTCCTCTCTTCTTTGGATTCCACTTACTCTACTTCCTTCCTGCTGCATTCACTATCACCCAAAGAGTTTTCCTCTTCTGCCGGAAGAGCGATAGGTGAGTAAGAACAAAATAGTTTAGGTCTCTCTCAGTTTTCTGTAGACAGCAAAGGCATGAGCATCAAGGACGAAAATAACCTCTGAACCACTGGACAGGATAGATTCTGGGACAAGAGGGCCCATGCCACCCCACTCTTCGGATGCTGAAGCGAAAATCTTTTCCCAGGACCCCTTTTCGACAGCCGTTTCAACTTTGATTGGTTTGTCACTAAAATTGAAGATGCAGATTGTTCGATCTTCTTCACATTCACGGTTTATCAGTATTACCTTTTCTTTCTCAAAGGCCTTGATCTCAATTCCCTTTTTATCAAGAGCAGATAATGAAGGAATTTCTTTTCTCAGCCTGATGAGTGTTTTATAAAATTCAAGCAGGATTTCGTGTTTTTCATCGTGTCGCAGGTCAAGATGGATCTTTGAGCGCGAAAAGGTTGCTTCATCCTGTGGCTCCGGTATTTCCCCATCCCATTGAAAGGCAGCGAACTCTTCTCTCCTTCCCTTTCTGACCGCCTCGATCAATTCTGGATCGGAGTGGCTTACGAAATATAGAAAAGGGGCTTCCTCGCCGTATTCTTCACCCATAAAAAGGAGTGGGATATTGGGTGAAAGCAAGACGATTCCGGCTGCAAGTTTCAATGCCTCGAAAGAAACCAATGTGCTGAGTCTGTCTCCCTTCAGCCGGTTTCCCACCTGGTCGTGATTCTGCGAAAAGATAACAAATTTAGTGGGAGGGAGGTGTTTCGAAGAATTCCCGTGTCTCCTCTTTCGAAATGAAGAGTACTGCCCATTATATACAAATCCTTCTCGAAGGGCCTTGACCAATTGGTTAAAATTCCCGAAATCTTGATAATATCCCTTCTGTTCGCCCGTGAGAAGGGTATGGAGGCAATGATGGAAATCATCGTTCCATTGAGCATCCAGGCCATACCCACCTTTCGCTGGAGGGTTGATGACACGCACATCATTGAGATCGCTTTCAGCAACCACAACAATATGACGTCCCAATCTCCTTGCTTGTTTATGGACGGATTCCCTGATCTCATCGAGAATATGTCGAGCACTGAAATCAAAGATCCCATGAATGGCATCGATCCGAAGACCATCCATGTGATATTCCGTTATCCAATAAAGAGCATTATCAATGACGAACTTCCGGACCTCATCGCTTTCAGGGCCATCGAAATTGACAGCAGGCCCCCAAGGGGTCTTATAACGATCCGTGAAGTAAGGGCCGTACTCTCCAAGATAATTCCCCTCGGGTCCTAAGTGGTTGTAAACCCCATCATGAATCACGGCTAACCCAATCCGATGGCAGGCATTCACCAGGCTTTTCAACCCGTGTGGGCCACCATAGCTATTTGGGGGAGCATAGAGATAAGCCCCGTCATAGCCCCAGTTCCTCTCCCCTGGAAACTGGGTAATGGGCATTAGTTCAATGGCAGTCACACCCAGGTCCTTCTCGAGATAATCCAAAAATGGAATGATTGCTTCGAACGTCCCTTCCGGGGTAAAAGTTCCTGTATGGATCTCATAGATAATCATCTCTTGCAAAGGAATTCCATTCCAGCTTTGATCTTCCCATTTAAACTTGGAAGGGTCAATGACTTCGGAGGGACCATGAACTCCTTCTGGCTGAAATCTTGAAACAGGGTCGGGCCTCGGTCGGTCTTCATTTAAGAGATAGCAATACCTTCTCCCCGGCTCAAGACCCTGGATGAAGGTTGAAAAATATCCCCTATCTTCAGGATTCATCAGATGGGGTTCTTTTTCCCCCATGATGACCAATGAAACAGAAGAGGCCTTTGGAGCCCAAACCCTGAATCGAACTCCCTGATCGGTCACATTTGCTCCCAAGTCGAGAGCCCAAACTGTTTCGCCTGTCCTCTTTTTCTTCATCCTGAGTTTTTGAAAGAATTCTTATTCTACCTTCTTCACGCAGTTTAAGGTTCCATATGGATTTTCAACACACTCATCGCAATTTGGGTCATTCTGCCATTCCCCATCCACATAGAATCGGTACAGATACGTTCCAGGGGCAAGATTGAGAGAAGCCTTCCAGCTCCCCTTCTTATCCTTTTTCATGGGATGACTCGTTGGATTCCAGTCATTGAAGTCCCCTGCAAGGGAGACACTTTCAGCGTGTGGGGCAAAGAAGCTGAAGCTCACCTTATTGACTTTTTCTTTCTTCCCGGTAGGTTTCATCGTGGTCGACCTCCTTTTTTATAGAATGACATTCCGCTTTCGCGCTTTTCTCTGTCCTCTCCAAAAAGTGCCCCACCATTTCTTTAAGAAATACCAAGCCTGCCCAGATTAGTAAATGGGGTAATGAATGTATTTTTTGGAAAAAAGTACTGTAATTTGATAAACCCTCCTACTTCTTGGGCGGCTTTACAGGGATACCGGCCTTTGGAATAATAGCAATCCTTTGTATTTGTATTAGATTCAAATTTTGGAAGACCGCATCCGCAGTACCTCGGAACCATTCAGGCCCCAATCTCATCTGAGGTGGCACCACCGTTACGAAATGATTCCCAATCCGGGAGGATAGAATCCAATTCTGTCTCACATGCTCAATGAGCGATTGGGACTTATATTGAACAAGGAGGTAGATTGAGTATATCTGTGAGTTAACAAGATTACTCAGGACAAAGTCAACAATCCGGTATCGACCCCCAAAAGGAACCGAGGGCTTGGACCGAAACGCTTTCAGAGGAAACAGTCTTTCTCCCTTTCCGCCTGCTAAAACCAAAGCCAGTATCCTCGGATATATCAATGAAACCTCCGTGCAACAATTCTTGAGTTTGAAACATACCAATTCTATACCATACTCGTTTAAATCACTTCTCCTCCATTTTTACCGGTATTTCCAAAGCCTCCCTATTGAGCGGAGAAGGAATATAGACAACATTGACCTGTATTTTATGAAGGGATTTCTCCTTCACCGCAGCCATTGGCACGGTGACGTCTAAGAAATTATCTTCCTCCTTTCCAGGCTTAAGATCGTTCCAATAAACGGAGACTGTCACCCTCTTCTCTCCTGTTTTGAAGGGGATGGGATTCCCTGAACTATCAAGATATTGAATTGTTACCCCCTGCACGTCCAAGATATTCTTTGAGTTATTTACGATCTTTAGACTTCCTTTGAGAGAAGGGGTGCTGGTCAATTCCTTTGTGGACTTATCGATGGTCTTTATGATCCTTAAATTGGAGAGTTGGAGAGAGAACTGTTCGCCTTTCACCTCCTGAGTGGAAGGGGTAATTGCAACAGTAACCTCCTCGGTTTTTGGAGCTTCCGCAACCTCCGATTTCTTCCCACAGTTGTTTAGTGTTAAAATAAGAGGAACGACCACAGCCAAGAGAATAAGATATTTTTTTCCCATAAAAATCAGCCTCCTTTCCTTAGAAATGGTTTTGTAAAAAAAGAACTGCAACTTACATACCCGTTTTTAAGAATGATCCATAACTATATGACATTTCAAAACATTTTATATTATCAATGTTGAGTTCCAATGAATTCTGGACATGAGGGGTGTGGCATTTTGGGACAGTTTGTCCCGAAAATCCCCAAAGATAAAAGATGTCACCATTGCCCTACTTGAAGAAGCATGCGAAATTCGTGATTGAAGTTAAAAAACTTCGATCTACAAAGGCTTGAATACTTTATCTACCTCTCTATAAAATATCTGTTTTCCGAGTCAGTGTGATTTTACCATGGTTGAGAAAAATATCAATAAAAAATATCGTAAGTGAATCAAGACTAACCTATTGAAATAATTGGATAAAAGTACCTGACATATGGGAACTTTTAAGCGCCCCCCATGAAGATACTTGAAACAATGACAATAGAGAGGTAACATTAAGGACAAAAATTTAGGGAAACCACGGCGGCAGGCAGCATAACCCTGATGAATACATGACCGTGGAAGAACTTCGAGACTTTGAGAGATCTGTCGTCACATTTCTATATAAACTGTCAGAATGAAGGTTTTCAACAACTTAAAGGACGTCAATAAATATAGACGTCTAAATTCTATTTCTGACCTTTATTGGCTGCTCTTCCACCCTGTATTAGATCGAAGGAACAAATCATGTTCTATTATATCGGCCTGGTTATTGGTGCCATTTTAATTCTTCTTGGATTGTTGGGCAGTTTCCTTCCGGTACTGCCCGGCCCGCCCCTCAGTTTCATCGGGTTATTTCTGGTCGCCCTTGTTCGAAATTTTTCACCCCCTCTGACTCCAACTCTCATCATTGTGATGCTCATCGTGACGATCGCTGTAGCTACTGTAGATTACTTCATCCCCCTTCTGGGAGCTAAAAAATACGGGGCATCCAGGTGGGCAATCTACGGATCAATGGGAGGTATGATCATAGGCCTCTTTTTTTCACCTTTTGGAATGCTTCTCGGCGCCTTTGTCGGTGCAGTATTGGTTGAATGGATAGTCACGCGGAAAGAGAAACATGCCCTAAAAGCCGGCTGGGGCATATTTGTTGGCTCGATCTTTGGGATGGCCCTGAAATTGGGGGTCTCAGCGGTCATGGCCTACTATTTTCTTGTGGCCGCCATCAACTGACGTTGGACTGCTAACCTTTTAAATCTGCGGACCGGACCTGAGGCGGACCCCGCTCTTGGCCTCAAAGAAAAAGGCCTTCGCGGGTGAAAAGGACGCTGTGGTCAAGAGATGAAGCTCTCCGGTCCCTCCGCTCAACGCTCTCAATTCGTTTTGGCCCACCTTCAGGGAGATGAGGTCAGATCCTCCAAGGGACTCAACCAGGATGACCTCTCCCTTGAGACATACCTCTTCAACAGCCCCTACATTCAAGTGTTCCGGTCGAATTCCCATCAGGACTTTCCCCTGATAATCCATTTTGACATCAAAGGTGATGGCCTGATCGTCCGATATGAACCGATGCTCTGTGAGCAAGCCTGCTACCAGATTGATCCTGTAGGCCCCAATAAACTGCGCCACGAAGAGATGGACCGGCTCTCGGTAGATGGAACCCGGGGCCCCGATTTGCCGGATGGCACCATCCTGCATCACGACCAGGAGATCCGACATCATCATCGCCTCAGTCTGATCATGGGTCACATAGACGACCGTGGCCTTGATTCCCTTGAAGAGTTTTTTCAGTTCGGTCCTTGTCGTATCCCGGACCTGGGCATCGAGGTTACTCAGCGGTTCATCCAGAAGAAAGACCTCTGGCTCCCTCACGAGAGCTCGGGCGAGTGCCACACGTTGTTGCTGCCCGCCAGAGAGTTGTTTCGGATATCGTCCCATCAGCCCATCCATCTTAAGCATTTGGGCTACGTTTTCCACTTTCCGGTGGACCTCCTCTTTAGGGTATCCCCGGAGTCTCATGCCGATCCCGATATTGTCAGCAACCTTTTTGTGGGGATAGAGCGCATAGTTCTGAAAGACCATGGCCACATTTCGTTTGCTCGGTGGCACCTGGTTCACCTTTCGTCCCCCGATGAAAATCTCGCCTCCGTCCGGTTCTTCCAGACCGGCTACCACCCGGAGCAGAGTGGTCTTTCCACAACCAGAAGGACCAAGGACCGTCACAAACATCCCCTCCGGGATCCTGAGATTGATATCCCTTAAGGCGACGAATGCGCCACGGGAAAAGCTTTTTCGGATGTTTTTGAGCTCAACTTCTGCCATTTCATCACCCCTTCACGGCTCCTCGGGTGAGCCCTTCCATAATCCAGCGCTGGAATAAACCCATTAAGAGAATAACAGGAACGGTGGTCAGTGCTACGGCGGCATTGATTTCTCCCCAGGGGATTTCGTACACAGACGTACCACTTAACATGGCGATCCCAACAGGTACCGTGTACCGCATCTGTGAAGGCATAAGAGTTAATGCAAGAATGAATTCATTCCAGCAAAAAATAAAGACCAGCACGGCCGCGACAGCGAGCGCAGGCCGACTTAAAGGCAAAATGATCCCAAGAAGAATCCTGAGGGAGGAAAACCCGTCCAACATGGCTGCCTCATCCAGTTCCTTTGGAAGCTGTCTGAATGCCGCATGGAGCATCCAGATGGCAAAAGGGAGATTGAGTGCTACATAAGGCAGAATGAGGCCGAGGTAATGGTTGACCAGTTCCAGTTTCTTCATGGCCATAAAGACAGGAATGACGAGCAGGGCGGGCGGAACAATGGCCATGATCAGCAGCCATCTCTGGATCTTTAATGATCGTTCTATCTCCATCTTTCTTAGGTGGAAGGCAATCAGCGAGGCAGCCCAGAGTGTGAACAGAGTCGCTCCCCCTGCGACCAGCAGGCTATTTAGGATATAACGCGCAAAGGGCCTTTTGTAAAAAACGCTTTTCAGGTTTTCAAGGGAAATCCTTTCAGGCAAGTAGCGGATGGGAAGCTTGAATACTTCCTCCTGGGGTTTAAGGGCCGTCAGGATCGTCCAGAGAAATGGAAAAAGGCAGTATACAAAAACCAGTCCCAGAAGGAAGTAAATCACGGCCCTCTTCATCTTCCTATCCTTTCGTACCGGAGAGTTAACCCCCGGGTGATGGCAAAGCTCATCAGAATAAGCGCGGCAAGAAAGAGAAAGGTGAGAAAAAGGGAATAGCCAATCTCATCGTACCGGAAGGCGAGATCGTAAAGATAGAGGCACAGGGTCCGGGTGCTGTCCGCCGGCCCCCCCTTGGTGAGAACCCAGATTAGATCAAAGATCCCCGCGGCATGGATCATCCTGAAGATGACCGCCACCCGGATAAAGGGGGTCAGCATCGGCAACGTAAGATGAAAGAACCTTTTGAACGGACCTGCTCCGTCGAGCGAAAGGCTTTCCTCCAACTCCTTCGGGATTGACTGAAGTCCTGCTAAGAGGATAATGATCACGAAAGGGGTTGTCTTCCAGATATCTGCAAAGAGGGCTGCAAACATCGCCCCTCCTGGAGTGGCAAGCCAGTCGAAAGGAGCCCTTAGAAACCCCGCCCGCATCAGGACATCGTTGATTACACCAAACGGATTGTTGAACATCCATTGCCAGGTCATTGCCATCACGGCTGTTGGGAGGGCCCAGGGGATGAGCACGGTGAGACGACCAAAGTTCCTTCCACGAAAGGGGAGATGAATGAAGAGGGCCATCAGAAGTCCAAGGAAGAACTCGGATGGGACAGAGAGAAAGGTGAAGAGAACCGTGTTTTTCATGGTCCGGTGAAGATCGGAGTCCAAGGTGAGGCGTTTGAGCCAGCCCTCTCTTCTTCCCTTGAGTAAACCTCCTAGGGATCGACTCATGCCGCGACTCGCCTCCTCAGGGCTCATTATGCCGACGAGGACAGCGCTGACATGTTTCTGAAGGATGGAACTAATCCTCGGATAGTCTGGATGAACAGGCCTTGGTCTTGCCCTTGAGAGGACCTCATAGAGATCCCTGTAATGGGGGCTCTCCTTCAAGATCTCCTCATCTGTAAAAAGGGATTTCCTGGAAGGCACAGCGCCTCTCTTGAAGTGCAGGATCTTCTGTGCCTCCGGAGAGGTGACGAATTCAATGAACCTCCCGGCTGCCTGGGGATGTTTGTTGGCACGAGCAATTCCCAGACCCCAGCCTCCAAGAGTGCTGGCCGATTCTTTCCCGGGTCTGCGAATGAAAGAGGCCATTCCTATGTTTCCACGAAGAGGTGAGTCGTTCAGGATCTTCCAGGCATAAGGCCAGTTCCTCATCATCAGGGCCTTGCCCTTTTCGAAAAATTCAAGGGAATGCTGTTCCTGAAACGTGATCACACTCTTGGGAGCCCAATCCTCATCGATGATCTTCTTCATAAATTCCAATGCCATGATGTTCTCTTGAGTCTCCAGATGAACCTTTCCTTTCTCATCCAGTACCGAACCACCTGCTCCCCAGAGGTATTCCAGATAATTGCACACAAGTCCTTCGTATTGCATCCCCTGAAATACGATGCCGTAACGCTCTGGTGGGTTGGAATATTTTCTGCAAATTTCCTCAAATTCCCGCCATGTCCTTGGAGGGTTAGGGATAAGGTCTTTTCTGTAATACAGCACCCCTGCGTCGCTTCTCACAGGGGCCCGGTAAAACCGTCCTTTATAATGGCCAGCCTCAATGTCACCCGGAAGGAATGCCTCTTGCTTTTCGGGTGGAAACCATTCCTCCAGGGGCAGGAGCCAACCCTTCTCAGCAAACTTGGCGGTCCATATTACGTCCATGTAAACCAGCTCATAGGGGTCACCACTCATGAACGACCGGATATACATATCCTGCCTCTGGTCTGTCGACCAGGGACCAGGGATGTATCGAATCCTTATTTCTGGATTTCTTTCATGAAACCGCCCAACAATCTCGGTCCATGCTCCTCCCAGATCCTCAGGTCCGATCATCCTGAGGACAACCTGGGAAGAAACCGGGATCGGAAAGACTAAAAAAAGGACACAAACGAAAGTTAGGAATCCCAGCCCCTTCATCATCTCATTTTCCATTCTACTAAAAAAAGGAGGAAAGGTCTATAAGGATTTCAATCTACGTGGAGGTTCTTTAGCCATCTTGAAAACAAAGACCGTATCTAATACAATTCAATGGTCCCTATTGACAACTGCCAGAAAGGAATGCAATTCTGGTGAATAGGAACCAAGCATGGGTGGATGCTTGGCGTGAATATTTGAATCCAAGATGATCGTCAGGGATATCGAAATGGATGTGGAAAAATACAGCCTCGCCTATGAGCTCATTTCGAAGAATTTTGCGGGCCCCTTGATCGAGACTTATCCACGGGGTAAAACCCTTTTTAGAGATTTTCTTTATGATAAGATGGGTTGTTCTTTCCTCGAAGCCGAAGAACTGGTCGATGCTCTGGAAAAAAACGGAAAGATTTCATTTGCCAGATTCCAAAGAAGAAAACGGTTTGGTGAATGGAGAATCGGTTGATTTGACTAAACCCTGGGACACCATCTCTATTTGCCTGAAGAAGACCATCTCCCAGACAAACCTCGCGCTCATTTCTGAATCTTGAAAAGGAGGACTTCGCTATGGGAATTCAGGGATTATCTTCGACGTTTATCTTCATCATCGTCTTCCTAATCCTTTTGGCCTCAGCCGCCATCAAGATCCTCAGGGAATACGAACGGGGAGTCGTCTTTCGTTTGGGGAGGATCATCGGTGCCAAGGGACCTGGATTGGTCTTTATTATTCCCATGATTGATAAGCTGATCAGGATCAACCTTCGGACCGTGACGATGGACATCCCTCCCCAGGATGTGATCACCCGCGATAACATCTCGATCAAGGTGAACGCCGTTGTCTATTTCCGCGTCATAGATCCGAACAAAGCCGTGGTCGAAGTTGAAAACTATCTTTACGCCACTTCCCAACTCGCCCAAACCACGCTCCGAAGCATCATTGGGCAAGTGGACCTGGACGAATTGCTTTCTCAGAGGGACAAAATAAACCTCCATCTTCAGGAGATTTTAGATAGGCAAACAGATCCATGGGGAATCAAGGTCTCCCTGGTGGAGACGAAACAGGTGGACCTTCCTGACAGTATGCGGAGGGCCATTGCCCGCCAGGCAGAAGCCGAAAGGGAGAAGAGGGCCAAAATCATCCATGCCGATGGCGAATATCAGGCCGCAGAAAAATTGCTCCGGGCTGCCGATCTATTAAGCCCTATTCCTGCGGCTCTTCACCTGAGATTTCTTCAAACGCTAAACGAAGTTTCCACAGAAAAGAACTCCACCGTGATCATCCCCGTGCCCATTGATCTCCTCCAAGGATTCTTCGAGAAGAAATAGGATCTCGATGGGACTTCGAAAGCTACCTCACAGGGTTGTCTCAGATCTTGCATCTGTTATGACCCCCATACTGAGCCCCCGGGGAGCGGAACAACTTCACGGAGACATGGTTTCAGGATGCACTTGACTTCACACCCATCATTGATCGCTCACTTACCTGATGATCTTATTCTCCTCAAATATCTGATGGCGCTACTCAAGAGGTCTCTTCAAGAAGGTTTTTCCCAAGGAATTTCCTTTCTCACCACAATAATTGCCCTTATATAAGATTCCCATGATGACCCTCTTTCCATTTCGATACTCCACCGCGTAGATTTTCCCTATCTTTAGGGATCTCGCGCTCCTTTTGGCTTACTCCACCGCCCATGAAGGCAATGCCCCTTTCCCTATTTTTTTTCAAAAAGATCCTCCTCAGGATAGAGGGGCAAGGCAAGAAAAATCATATGAAGGATAATGAAGGGAATGAAGAATATTAAGCATCTACTTTTCATTGAAGGGTCCTCCGATAAACTTCCTCTGTCCCATTTTCAATTGCATTAAAAGCAAAAAGGATGCCAGTAATGAGAAAAAGAAAGAGTTTTTTAATTTCAATGGATTTGAAGCTCAAAAAGAATGAGAATATATTGAATCGTGGATAATTGGAACAAGTGTGGCAAAATAACACAAAAAAGGGCACATTTAAGGGGATTGAAAATTTAGGCGCCTCTGCCGGGGGACTGGAGGCGTTTGAACAACTCCTTTCCAGAATGCCTCCGGATAGCGGTATGGCCTTTGTGCTGGTCCCCCACCTTGATCCGAGTCATGCCAGCATGATGACCGAGCTTCTGAGGAGGGTGACAACAATCGAGGTGACCGAGGCGGAAGACGGGGTCAAGTTTAGCCCAAACCATGTCTATGTGATTCCTCCGAGTAAGGAGGTGTCCATCTACCAGGAAACCCTCAATCTCGAGGCACCCAAAAAGGTCCACGGGTTGAGAATGCCTATCGATTCTTTCCTCCGTTCGCTCGCCGAAGATCAAGGGGAGATGGCGATTTGCATTATTCTCTCCGGCACAGGTTCGGACGGAACCCTTGGCCTCAGGGCCATCCATGGAGCAGGCAGGCGCAGGCAGGGAGTTCGGAGAAAGTTTCGGTCCGAGTTCAGACGATGACGATTACAAAAGGAGGTTCTCAAATTTGGCAAAGGTCAAAAAAATGAATCCAAAGAAAAAACCAAAAGAGGACCGGAGACGGCGGGCGGAGAGGTTGCTTTCAAAAAACACTAAGACAATTCCGAAGATTTCCGCTGACGACATGAAGAAGCTGACTCAAGACCTTCAGGTGCTTCAAGTTGAGCTGGAGATACAAAAAGAAGAGCTGCGGAAAGCCCAGGAGGAGATCGGGGAGTCTCGAAGCAAATATGTTGACCTCTACGACGTTGCTCCCGTCGGCTATTTTACGGTCACCCCGACAGGAAGAATTGAAGAGGTGAATCTCACTGGGGCTAGTTTGCTGGGGATCGAGAAGTCAAAATTGATTGGGAGAACATTTTCAGTATTTGTAGCTCCAGAATTTCGATCTGTTTTCCATCGTCATTGTTCGGATGTTTTAAAAAGAGGGAATAGAAAAACGTGTGAACTCAAACTTATCAAAAAAGACGGTACCTTCTTCCATGCTCAATTGGAAAGCATTGCAGTAGATGGGAATAAGAAGAACTCAACATGGATTCGATCTGCTGTGATGGATATTACGGAACGAAAACAGGCAGAGGAAGACCTGAATCGTCGGACAAAGGAACTGAAGACATTGGCAGAAAATGCACCCGATGTAATCTTTCGGGTGGATCGTCATCTCCGATTTATTTTTGTGAATCGGAAAGTGACTGAGTTCACCGGTATCCCGAAGGAACAATTCTATGGTAAAACACTGCTCGACTTAGGACTTCCGAGAGATATCTGCATTTACTTGGGCAAGAAGACTCAGGAAGTATTTGAAAATCAAAACCATGAGGAATTTGAGTTCACTTTCAGCAGACCTGAAGGGCAACGATGGTTTTATTTACACATCGTGCCAGAGTTCGATAGTCATGGTAATGTTGAAACAGCTCTTGGGATTGCGGACGAAATCACCGATCTAAAGCAAGCGGAGTTAGCCTATAGGGAGGAACGTGCCTTCCGAGACAGTATCACGAGCTCTCTTCGTATCGGAATCGCTGCTTTTGATCTGGAAGGCCGGCAGAGTTATGTCAATCCCTCCTTCTGCCGGATGGTGGGCTGGAGTGAGGAAGAGTTAGAAGGAGCAAAACCCCCATTCGTCTACTGGCCGCCCGAGGAGATGGAAAATATTACTCAAGTTTTTCAGCAGGTTCTCAGTGGTAAGGATTTCAGTGGAAGTATTGAACTCTGTTTTCGGAGGCGAAATGGTGAACGCTTTGATGCATTAGTATTATTTTCACCACTCAAAGACGGTCAGGGAAATGTTATCGGTTGGATAGGATCCGTAGGTGATATTACTGAGCACAAAAAAAAGGATGAAGAGATTCAAAAATTAAACCGAGAACTCAAGCAATGTGTCATTGAGCGCACCGCTGAATTAGAAACGGCTAAGAACAGACTGGAAGAAGCCGAGCAAAAGGTCCGTCTGCAACTGGCAGAGCTTGAAACCATCTATGATTCAGCCCCCGTGGGTCTATGTGTGTTTAATTCACAACTCACTTACCGCCGTATTAATAAAAGAATGGCAGAGATTAATGGTGTTCTCCCAGAAGACCACATCGGGCGTACCCCCTGGGAGGTAGTCCCAGACCTTGCGGATCAAGCTGAGGGCGTTTTAAGGCAAATCATCGAAACCGGCAAACCCGTGCTCAATGTCGAGATCAGTGGTGAGACGCCGGCACAGCAGGGAGTGCTTCGAACATGGCTTGAGCATTGGCTACCGTTGAAGGATACCGCAGGAAATGTAATCGGAGTTAACGTTGTCGCAGAAGAAATCACCGAGCGCAAAAGAGCAGAGGAAGAGACTAATATACTGAATAGAGATTTGAGGCGCCGAACTGCTGAACTTGAAATGGCCAACAAAGGACTTGAAGCCTTTACTTACTCCGTATCACACGATCTGAAGGCACCCTTGATCGTGGCCAGTGGGTTTTGCCGGAGATTATCAGGGCGCTACGGTGAAAAGCTCGATGACAGGGGAACCCGCTACGTTCACCGAATACAGGAAGCATGCCAGCACATGAATCTCCTTATCGAAGACCTGCTCAACTTATCGAAAGTGACTACTGGCAAGATAAAGTTCAAATCAACTAACCTCAGCGATCTTGTTAAATCAATCGCGACTCAACTTAAAGAGTCACAACCAGAGCGGAAGGTAAATTTTATCATCGAAGAAGGATTAACTACAAAAGGTGATTCTCGACTTCTAAGGATTGTGCTGGAAAACCTGCTCGGCAATGCCTGGAAATATACAAATAAGTGTGAGCAGGCAATGATCGAATTTGGGTTGATAGAAACACTCAGGGACGAGCCAACCTACTTTGTTCGTGACAACGGTTGCGGTTTTGATACGTCGATGTCAGATAAACTCTTCGAGCCCTTCCAGCGTTTACATCCTGATGAAGAATACTCCGGCACTGGTGTGGGTCTGGCAACGGTTCACCGGATCATTACAAGGCATGGCGGCCGGATCTGGGCCGAAAGCGCAGGGGGTAAAGGAGCAACCTTCTTTTTTACTCTGCCCACCTGATATAATATAATACTGATGGTTTTGAAATTGTGTGTGTTTAAGGTTCTTTTTTACTTGAACCCTTGAATCCTGGAACCCTGGACTCCTTAAAGGGGAAAAATAATGAAAGACAAGCCTCATAAAATCTTAGTGGTGGATGACGATTTAAAGATGTGTGAGCTGCTTTCTGATATTCTTTCAGAAGAGGGTTTTTTTGTCAAAACCTCAGGGAATAGCTTGAAGGCATTAAAGATACTTAAAGAAGAAGAATTTGATGTGATCCTCACCGATCTAAAAATTGGCGGGATGGATGGTATTGATCTCCTCGATGAGGCAAGGCAGGAGGCCTCTTTAACTCCTGTGATCATTATGACGGCCTTCGGCACAATTGAGACGGCCATCAAAGCCATGAAAATGGGTGCTTACGATTATGTTCTCAAGTCAGATCAAACAGACGAGCTTCTCCTGACTGTTAAGAAGGCTCTGGAATATCGACTTCTTAAGAAAGAAATAGTTCACCTAAGAAAAAGGCTGGAATCCAAATATCAATTCCAACATCTGATTGGAAAGAGTCCCCCTATGAAAAGGATTTTTGAGACCATCGAGGTGATCAGTGATGCCTCCTGCAACATTCTGATTACCGGGGAGAGCGGAACAGGCAAGGAATTAGTCGCAAAGGCGATTCACCATCATAGCCATAGAAAGGAAGGTCCTTTCGTTGCAGTCAACTGCGCTGCCATTCCTGATACGCTCATCGAGAGTGAACTCTTTGGGTATAAAAAGGGTGCTTTCACAGATGCCAAATCAGATAAAAAGGGACTGATTTTTGAAGCTGATGAAGGAACGCTCTTCTTCGATGAAATTACAGAGATGCCTCTTACCCTGCAGGCAAAATTGCTCAGGGTCATCGAAGAGCGAGAAGTTCGGCCTTTAGGAGATACGGTGTCCTATCCGGTCGATGTAAGGATCATTTCGACTTCGAACCGAGATATCAATTCTTCCATCCAGGAGGGTAAATTTCGGGAGGACCTCTACTATCGATTGAAAGTGATTGACATCGAATTACCCCCCCTTCGTGAGAGGAAAGAGGATATTCCCTTGCTTGTGCAACATTTTATTGACAAATTCGGTGAGGAATTGAAGAAGAAGATTTCAGCGATTTCCGAAGATGCCCTTAAGGCTCTATTAGATTATGCATGGCCGGGTAATGTTAGGGAACTGGAGAATATCATTCACAGGGCGATTATCCTCAGTCGACATGAGACGCTGCTTCTGGTCGATCTTCCCGATTCGATCATCGGGCAAAAAGGGGAGGGAAACATCCTCGAGAAAGCTGTTCAAGAAAAATATTCCTTTAATCAGTTGTTGAAAGAATATATCAAGAAGATGATGATTGAAACAGGGGGCAATAAGACAAAGGTTTCAGAGATCCTGGGGATTGATCGAAAAACTCTGTATCGAAAGATGAAAGATTTATAGTTTTCAATATAGCCAAAGCTAACATGGAGTTTTGATGAAGAAGACCGTCTATGCAGAAACTTTTGGCCCTATCACATCATGAGTGGAGCAATCTGGCTATGTATTCAATCCCCTATCTTTCGAAGGTAAGCTATTCAAATAGGTTGAATTTCCTTTCGCCGGCTTCGATCCTGATATCCAATATATTTTCTCTCGGAGGGATGACACAAGTGAATCTATCGTTGTACGCACAGATTGGATTGTATGCTATATTGAAATCCAGCACCATTTTATAGTCCGGAAGGATTTCGGCATCAACGTATCTTCCTCCCTCATAGGTTTCCTTTCCATTCGTCTTATCCTTAAAAGGAATGAAAAGCCTATCACTTAATATTGATTTATAAATCTCGATGGTATATTCTCTTCCGTGAAACCTGAAACAAAACTTTCCGTACCGAAGATAACGCTTCTTGGTTCCCTTGTTGGTTGAGACGGTTGCATAATATTTGGGGTTGTTAATATTGAAAATGTAGCGCTCGATCCTGCCAAAGAAGATATATCCTGGATTGAAAGGAAAATATTGTAGGCCTCTGAAGTTCTTTTTCTCTTCAGGGCTAAGGGGGGAACGCTCATGCTTCTTGAAAAATTCATCCCTTTGTTTTCGCCACCCCATAAGGCGCTCTTGTTGGAAGGTCTTAATCAAGGGGATCCTCTCTTCTGCATATGTAACGTTACTTAGGATCAGAAGAAGATAGATGATTAGAATTAGAGCAATGTCTTTTTTCATGTTGAAGAGTTTTGCCTTACTGTTTCTTAAGGTCGAGACAAATTTTCAGATAAAAGGTGTTTGTTGGGGAGTGGTTGATTCCATGGACCCCAGTGGGTATTCCTCTCCAGATTTGCTCTCTCATCTCCTTGAGGTATTTCCTCAATTCTGTCTTATTCCTGGCCCGATGGATCTCCGCGGCCCTGAAATCCCAAGTGGCTTGATTCGCCTTCCTCTGACCCAGGTGTTGCATCACCTGCTGGGTGACGCTCGTCGTATTCGGAGATCCCCGATTCAACCTTAACCGTGGCTTCCCATCCGCTCTTCATTTCATTGGATGAGAAAGTTACAGGAACAGAACAAAATAATTCTTTTTAATGCTCTCACAAAAAACATGCCAGTTTTTTCACCGTAAATTGTTTCAATGGACGTGTGATGAAAGTGCTTAGTTTTAAATGGCTTTTGTGTCAATGGACGTTTTACTAAAATCCGAAAAGAACGGGGCATGGTGCCACAATCGGGGCAAAATGCCACGACTCTCGCTATGACACTTTTCTGTCCACTCTGCCTAACTTGTTATTAATACTCCGAAAAATTCAAATTAACAAATCTGGTATCGTTATTGCTAAGAGATATCGTACGAAATGTTTTCGATGTGAAAACAAGATGTATTATGAAAGGTTTTTCGATAGACATCCGGTCCTTATTTAACAGTTTCCCAAAGTACTCTTGCAGGAGATTATTATGAAAAAGAAAATCTTGCTTGTTGATGATGATGAGGGATTGAGAGATCTTTATGAAGAAGAGCTGGAAGATGAGGGGTACGAAGTGCTCACAGCAAAAAACGGAAAAGAGGCGCTCCAGAAATTGGAGAAAGGGAAACCCGATCTGATTGTCCTTGATATCGTTATGCCCACGATGGATGGGATGGAAGCCCTTGGCCCTATCATTCGTAAGGATAAGGCCATTCCCATCATCCTTTATACTTCCCATCCCGAGTATCAGGAAGATTTTATGAGTTGGGCCGCCGATGCTTATATATTGAAGTCGACGAATCTGACAGAGTTGAAAGAGAAGATCAGGGAACTCTTAGAGCAAAGAAGACCGAGTTCAAAAACATCCCAAACAGGTGTTGGGGTAGGCAGAACGAATATCGAGAGAAAAAGCTGGGGGAAAAAATAAAAGGGAAAGGATATGGAGTTTGAATTAGCCGAGGTCAAGAAGTATTTGGAAAATCGATTCCAGAAAAAAGTAAATCAATATATAGGGAGACCCTGATGTTGAAGAAAGTTCCGGGCTTTGCCATCTGGCTGACAGGGTTGCCTTCTTCGGGCAAAACAACCCTGGCGAATGCTCTCAGTTTCTTGCTCTCTGAGCGAGGGATTTCAGTCCAGATTCTTGATTCGGATGATTTACGTAGAAGATTAACACCTCATCCAACCTCTTCGCATGAGGAAAGGGACTGGTTTTACGACATGATTATTTTCTTGGCCGAACTTCTCACAAGCAATGGTGTCAATATCCTGATCTCAGCCACTGCTCCATTTGGTTCCGTCACAGAGAAGGTCGTTCGGCTTGCTTCACAGCCGGCGCTCACCATTCGAGCGCCGCTAACCGAAGAGGAGAAGGAAGTTCCTGACAAATTGATACTGGGAAGGGGGAATTCATAAATAGGAGGTGGTGAATATGACTTATGAGTTAACTCCCTGGAGACCTTTTAGAGAATTGTCGACATTAAGAGAAGAAATGGACAGATTATGGAACCGCTTCTTCGGAGAACGGGAAGCTCTTGAGCCGTTTCGAGGAGAATGGGTGCCCTCACTCGACGTTTCCGAAACCAAGGACAATATCATGGTGAAAGCTGAGCTCCCCGGAATGGATCCAAAAAAGATCGACATCTCTTTTGCGGATGGAATCTTGACCGTGAAAGGTGAAAACAAACAAGAAAAGGAAGAAAAGGACGAAAATTACCATATGGTGGAGAGGAGGTACGGTTCCTTCTCTCGATCCGTCCGTCTGCCTCATGAAGTCAAGAGCGATAAGATCAAAGCAAATTATAAGGAGGGGGTTCTCAAAATCACTCTCCCCAAATCGGAAGAGGCGAAGAAGAAAGAGATCAAGATTAAAGTCGAATAACCTTTAGACATTCCCCCTTCCCAAATCTGTTCCTTTTTAGTAGTGGGCTCTGACTTTTTCAACAAGGAGGAATAGAAGATGAACTTACTGTCCAAAGAGGAACTTAAAACGCTCATTGAGAAACCTGAGGGATGGTGTGTTTCCATCTATATGCCGACACACCGGGCGTTCCCGGAGACAAAGCAAGATCCGATTCGGTTCAAAAATCTGCTTCGAGAGGCAGAGGAACGACTGAAAACGGTCGGCCTTCGATCCTCCGATGCAAAGAAATTATTAAAGCCAGGCAAGCCCCTGATCAAAAATGGTCTTTTCTGGCAGTATCAGGCTGATGGATTGGCTACGTTCATCTCTTCGGATTTATTTTATCATTATCGTCTACCCCTCAAGTTCGATGAATTATTGGTAGTCACTGATCGGTTTCACATCAAGCCTCTACTTCCTCTCTTCAGCCATGAAGGACGGTTTTACATTTTGGCTCTCAGTCAGAATGAAGTGAGGTTCTTTCAGTGCAGCCAGTTCAGCGTGAAAGAAGTTGAACTGAATAATGTTCCCAGAAGTCTGAGTGATGCCCTGAAGTATGACGATCCGGAGAAACAGCTTCAGTTTCATACCCGTACTTCCACAGCCGCGGAGGAAAGGGCGGCGATGTTTCATGGCCATGGAGTGGGGACGGATGATGCTAAGGATAATATCCTAAGATTCTTTCACCAGGTCGATGACGGATTACATAAGTTGGTTCGCAAAGAGCAGGCACCCCTGATGCTGGCAGGCGTGGAATACCTCTTTCCGATTTACCGGGAGGCAAACAGCTATCCACATTTGATAGAAAAGGGAATCACCGGAAACCCTGAGGGATTGAAGGCAGAAGAACTGCATGAGCAGGCGTTGAAAATTGTCGAACCCTATTTGCTCAAGGCACAGGAAGAAGCCATGGCCCAATATAAACAGTTAGCGGGAAGTGAGCGGGCTTCAAACAACCCCAAGGCAATTGTTGAGGGAGCCTATGATGGCCGAATCGAAATCTTAATTGTGGCGCTGGGCATCCGGCAATGGGGTTTCTTTGATTCAAAGACACGGATGGTCCATCTTCACCCAGAAGCTGAACCAGGGGATGAGGATCTACTCGATTTCGCGGCTGTCCATACTTTCCTGAACGGAGGGAAGGTGTATGCCGTGAAGCCAGAAGAGGTGCCGGACGAAACACCACTGGCTGCTATATTTAGGTATTGATTGTAA
>Ga0154839_1278_pt1 | contig 30142 bp, 33 predicted proteins | sample Rifle2008BG16ft_FD_116143 | JGI IMG/M metagenome (GOLD analysis project Ga0154839, IMG submission 116143) | Deltaproteobacteria bacterium RBG_16_47_11
TCCATCCAGTCCATGGTCGCGGACCCTTGATCCACTTCCCCGATCTTATAGGTAACGCCGGTATAGTAGAGAATCCGTTCAGTGGTGGTGGTCTTCCCGGCGTCGATGTGAGCCATGATGCCAATGTTTCGCGTTTGTTCTTTCAATAATTCATTTGCCACAAAGTTACCTCTTACCACCGGTAATGGGCGAAAGCCTTGTTGGCTTCAGCCATTTTATGCGTATCTTCTTTCTTTTTAATGGCAGCTCCCCGGTTATTGGCTGCATCGATCAATTCTGCCGAAAGTTTCTCTTCCATCGTCTTTTCGGATCGCTGTTTTGAGAAGCCAATGATCCAACGAATCGCCAAAGCGAGTTTCCTTTCCGGCCTCACCTCTACCGGGACTTGATAAGTGGCCCCTCCCACTCGCCTGGGTCTTACCTCAATGAGGGGCTTCACATTATTCATCGCTTGACTAAAAACCTTAACCGGGTCTGAATGAGTCTTCTCTTTGATGATGTCAAGGGCATGATAAAAAATCCCTTCGGCCGAGCTCTTCTTTCCACGGCGCATGATCCCATTGATGAATTTGGCAGTCAGCGTATCGTGATATTTGGGGTCCGGCAATATTTCTCTCTTCTTGACTTCCCTTTTTCTGGGCATAAAAGCTCCTTCTTCCTGGTTTATGGATGGGTTTGGAAGAGAAGTTTAGCTATTTGGGTTTTTTGGCTCCGTATTTTGAGCGGCTCTGTTTACGGTCCTGGACGCCTACGGAGTCCAAGGTGCCACGGATGATATGATACCGGACTCCTGGAAGGTCTTTTACCCTTCCTCCTCGAATGAGAACAACGGAATGTTCCTGGAGGTTATGGCCGACCCCTGGAATATAAGTGGTTACCTCGATTCCATTGGTTAATCTCACTCGAGCAACTTTTCGAAGAGCGGAATTAGGTTTCTTGGGAGTGGTTGTGTAAACTCGAATACAAACCCCCCTTTTTTGAGGGGATCCCGTAAGAGCAGGGGCAGAAGTCTTACTCTTGGCGCCTTTCCTTCCTTCTCGAACCAGTTGATTAATCGTAGGCATTAATTACCTCATTAAATCAAAAATCAATTATTTCAGCAGGTTAAAAATTAAAAAAATTTCTGGAGAAATTCAAGGGAAAAACTCAATAAATTTATCAGATTTTTTTCCATTTGTCAATATCTTTTTATGGTTTTATGGTTTTATGAAAATTTAAAGCATCTTAGTGGAAGGAGGGTCTAATATATGGGACTCGGTCTCTATGAGCTGTTGGAAATAGAAATAAGTTGTTGCATTTATCTAACCAATTGAAATTATTATTAATCTCAAATTAAACACGCAGAAAACTTAATCTTTGGAAGATACGGTTTCAGGCATGTAGCTTTCAATTCTTGCTGCCACGCTGGCAGCAGCTTTTTCTCTACCCTCTCTGACCTCCCATACCGGAACGATAGGAAAAACCTTTGTAAACAGCGCATAAAGAAGCATGAAGAGAGAGATGCAGCCTGCCAGAATCGACCATTCCACCCAGGTAGGGACGTAAAAGGCTCCCTCTGCGGCCATTCTCTGTCTTGTCAGTGTCGGGACGATAATGACAAACCGCTCCAGCCACATTCCCAGAACGATTGAAATCGAGGCAATGACCGTCCCCCGGATGGTCCGGTATTTCTTGATAGCAAGGATCGGCAGGGGGATGACGAAACAGAGGACGAAGTGGAGCCAGAAGAGGGGGGCAAACTTCCCTGTCAGCTTGGACCAGAAGATGGCCATGTGGACAGGCTCGTTGCCATAAACGATTGTGATGTATTCTGCAAAGGTAAAGTAGAACCACAAAAGCGTCATGGCCATAAGAAAGATGCCAATATTATTAAAGTGGATCGGCTTGATATAGCTTTCAAGATGGTAGACTCTCCGAAGCACAGCCATCACGACAATGACACTTGCCACCCCTGAGAAGATGGCACCGACAACGAAATAAGGACCGAAGACCGCGCTGTGCCACAGCGGCTGGATCGTCATGGCAAAGACAAAGGACACAACCGTATGGACCGTGATCATGACCGGGATGACGAGAACCGATACAAAACCAATCGCCTTATCCAGGCGACGGTGTTCCTCCTCCGTGCCTCTCCACCCTAACGAGAGGATGCGGTAGAACCATTCCCCTCTCCCCCCAAGATCCCTGAGCATGGCGATATCCGGAATCAGCGCGAGATAGAGGGAGATGGAACTCACGGTCAAGTAAGTGGTAATGCTGCAGACGTCCCAGAGAAGAGGGGATTGAAAATTGGCATACCGGAGGGCGTAAAGCATCCGATCCGGTCTTCCCAAATCGATCAGAACGCTCCCCACACCAAACATCAAAATAAAAACCGTGGTGAGTTCTGAAAGCCGGCTGATCGGCCTCCGCCATTCTGCCTTGAGAACGCGGAGCACGGCTGAGATGAATGTCCCCGCGTGACTGATTCCTATGAAGAAGACGAAGTTCGTAATGTAGACACCCCAGAAAATCTGCCTCGAAAGTCCGGTGACAGTCAATCCGGTTCGATACTGGGTGATGTACGCATAAAGTCCCAGAAGAACAAGGGCGATCAGGATCGAAATGGTGATATAAAAACCTTTTCCCGTCTTCCAGATATGCTCAAACAGTACTCTGTCTTCTCCAATGATCTTTGTTTGTTTGTCCACGATATTCTCTTACTGGCCGACGGAATATTGGAATACTGGAAGATCGGAATAATGGGTTACGAAGAGAAATGAATTCGTGTTTAACTCATTATTTCCCATCATTCCATTATTCCATCGTTCCATTCACCCTCATAAAATGTAATAAATTTTCGGCTTCGTTCCGAGTTCCGGCATTCGCTGATAAAGGGTTTTGAACTTGAGAGCTTCCCGGATTTCTGACTTAGGATCTTTCAAATCGCCAAAGACGAGGGCTTTCTCTTTACATGCTTCCACACAGGCGGGAATCAGCCCCTGGGCTAACCTTTCCACGCAGAAATTGCATTTCTCGACGACCCCGCGGGTCCTTGTTGGAAAGTCGAGGTTTACTTTTTTGATGAAGGGCCGCGGATCTCTCCAGTTGAAACTTCGTGACCCGTAAGGACACCCCGCCATGCAATACCTGCAACCGATGCACAGATGGAAATCCATCATGACGATGCCATCTTCTCTCCTCCAGGTCGCCCGGGTGGGGCAGTACTTGATACAAGGTGGGTTATCGCATTGATTGCACAACAACATAACGGGTTTCTGCTGATAGTCCTCCTCCGTCACCTCAAACTCATGTTCGGGAAAAACCTTCTCATAGGGGGCCTTCCAGATCCATTTGATCTCTTCTTTCAGGGTTCCCATATCGGGCACATTATGGATGCGGTGGCAGGCGTCGATGCAATCCCTGCATCCTTCCTCTTTCCAGCATTTGCGGAAATAAATCCCCATCCCCCATCTCTTCCGGGCTAAGGTTTCTGCACCCGGAGAGGGTTCGGCTGGCTCCTCCTTTGAAAAGACCTGCCAGCCGGGCTTGACCGAAAGGCCGAGTACGGTTAATCCTGCAACCTTCAGAAATCCTCTTCGATCGAAATCCATTACGATTGTTTCCCCTCGAGTTGTTTTGGATAGATGTGGCAGTCCCAGCATTTATTCGTCACGCCCGCATAATTATGACACTGGTCGCAAAACTCAGTCTTATCCTTGTGACAGTTCATACAGGTGCGATTGAGACTCATGGTGTACTTCTTCTTATTATAGGCAACGTATGTCTTACCGGCCTTGCGAACCACCGAGTTTCTCCAATCTTCGAGCAAGGTCTTATGATTGATACGAATGACTTCCTTGGGCTCGACACATTCCTTCTTGTCAGCCGGGAGTTTTGGTTTGGGGACGTAATTCATTTTCCCGCTTGCCATATTATGCCAGACCGGATAGGTCACTAAACCGAGGAAGAGGACCAACCCTGGAATGATCTTTTTGCCATCATACATGATCTTCCTCCTCCTTTTTCTGAAGAGGCTCGCCCCGGAGATTGGTCGTTCTTTCCCTTTCCCCTTTCAGCACCAATGCATTTCCAACGAGTTCATGAACGCCCGCCACCTCAACTCCAGGCACCCAGTATTCCAAGAGTGGTGGAAGGGTTGCCCGATCAATCGCACAGATACAGGTCAGCAGGTTCACCCCGTACTGCTCCTTCACATACTTGACGGCATTTGCTCTCGGAAAGCCCCCTCTCAGGCGCATCTCCATATTCTCATCAGATCCTAAACCGGCGCCACTCCCACAGCAGAAGGTCCTTTCCTTTATCGTATGTTCGGGCATCTCATAGAATTCTTTACATACATTTCGGAGGATATATCGAGGTTCTTCAAGGAGCCCCATGCCGCGCGAGATGTTACAGGAATCATGATAAGTGATTTTCCATTTATCGTTACGGCTTGGATCGAGTTTCAACTTATTATTTTTGATTAAGTCGGCTGTAAATTCGCAAAGATGAACCATCTTGGTCGATTTTGCGTTATCAAAATGAGTCCCGGTGACGGGAGAGACAGGCTCATCTAAAAAATCAGCCGGGCCATTGAAAGTATCCATATACTGATGGATGACCCTCCACATATGACCACATTCTCCTCCAAGAACCCATTTCACTCCGAGCCTTTTCGCCTCACTGTAAATCTTGGCATTCAGTCTCTTGGCTAGGTCTGCGGAGTGGAAAAGCCCGAAATTTCCACCTTCTGAGGCATAGGTACTCCAAGTGTAGTCCAATCCGATCTCATGAAACAGGAGAAGATAACCTAAGAAGGTGTACCAGTGAGGGCTTGCAAAGTAGTCAGCAGAAGGGGCGATGAAGAGAATCTCTGCCCCTTTTCGATTAATGGGAACCTGCACCTGAATGCCCGTGATCTCCTTGATCTCATCGATCGCAAAGTCTACGGTTGACTTGAAGGCATGGGGAGGAATGCCGAGGTGGTTTCCGGTCCGATAACTATTGGAGGCCGGCTCGACAATCCAGTTGATGTTAAGGCCCAACAGATTAAGCAACTCCCTAGCCATCATGGTCATCTCACAGGTATCGATTCCATAGGGACAAAAAACGGAACAGCGGCGGCATTCGGTACACTGGTAGAAATAATAGAACCATTCCTTTAGGACCTCTTCTGTAAGCTCCCTGGCTCCAGCCAATTTACCAAAAACCTTTCCGGAGAATGTGAAATATCTCCGATAGATTGACCGGAGCAGCTCAGCCCTCAGAACAGGCATATTCTTCGGATCCCCCGAGCCGATGAAGAAATGGCACTTGTCCGCACAGGCTCCGCATCTCACACAGATATCGAGAAAAAGGCGAAATGACCGATAACGGCCAAGACGGTCTTTCATCCCCCTCAGGATGGTTTCCTTCCAGTCTTCGGGTAGCTTCCAATCCTTTTCTGTCGGCTGCCACTCTCTCGGGTTCGGGAGTTCGAGATACTTCTCATGTTTGGAGGCTCCTGGGTAACCATAGGTTCCTTTCCGAAATTCTGCTGACGGCTCCATCCAATCCTTTGGAGGAGGGGTGTAGTCGATCTTCAACGGCTTTTCTTTTGACACTTCCTCTGACATCCTCATTCCTTTTCTACAGGCAATCCAACCTCTTTCATGGGTTCCCGGAATTCGTCTTCGTACTCTTCGTAGGTATGCACCTTGACTGGATGATCCCAGGGATTGAAATGCCGATCATTTCGACTGGTATTTTTCAAGTTTTTAGTGGGACTCAAAAAGATTCCTGGCATATGCATCAGCTTGCTAAGAGGGAAGTATGCCATCAAAAGACTCACAAAAAAGAGATGAATATAAAAAAGTAAGTTCACACCCTTCGGAGGCATGGGGCGTAAACTCAGCATGGCCATGACCCATTCCTTGACCTGCACTAAATCAACCTTGAAGATGAGGCGCATGAGGACTCCGGAGAGCGCGATCCCGGCAATCATCAGAAGTACAAAGTAGTCCGAGGGAAGCGAAATATACCTCACGTGTGGATAGATGACCCGCCGGATGAAGAGATAGCCCAAGGCGATCAAGATGATGATATCGCTGATGTAGAGGATCGGTAAAAGATTCTGAAAGATCGAATCGACTCTCTGGAGGATCACCACGGCAGAAGGAACGGGTTCGAGAAAGAATCTCAAGTGCCTCACGAGGATCACGAGCAAAGACCAATGAAAGGCCATCGCTCCCAGCCAAAGAAGGGTGCTGGTCCTGAAGAGAAGTTTGTGGGGTGCCTCAAGCTCGATCTTTTCATTCTTCAACAGGGAGCGGAAGAGGAGGATTTCAAGAGCCAATCGCTTCACCACACCTCCTGTGGTGAAAGGGCTATTAATGTTATCCGATTTTATCCAGGAAAGCGATTTCTGCTGTCCCGAGACCGTCGGGATATGGAACGGAACTGGAGCGCTTGCCCATTTCAAAACTCGATAGAGAAAGCCGCCGATGAAGAGAAGAACGGCCGCATAAGGAATGAGGATGGTGAACAGAACATAGAGGCCCATCCCGCCAGCTCCGACGATGACGCAAAGGAGGAGCACAAGAATCCCTAAGATCGAATACCAGAGGCCCATATTCTAAGAATCCTCTTTAAATCCGAAGCACCTGCCTGCGCGTAGCCGCTTGGGCGAAGGCAGGCGAAATCCGGGCGAACCATCCTCCTGGGATCAATTCGAAACAAGAGAGATTGCTTCGGCTCCGCCTCGCAATGACATGATAGGTAGGTCATTCTGAGCGAAGCGAGGAATCTCGTTTTTAGAGATTTGGTTCGCCTGCCTACCGCAGGCAGGGATTTTGAATTTTCCTATTTTAATCCTCTTCTTTCAGCCGTTTCTCTTTCGAAGGGTTCATTCTTTCCATCATCCGAAGCGCCATTTCCTTCTCGGCCCTAGCCTGATTGACCCGGATCTCACAAATCTTCTCTCGGCAATCCATGTAGATATCAAAGGTCTGAAGAGCCAAATCGTCGATTTTCGATTGGAATTTCAGCCAGTCGTCGACGACCGATCCTTTACAAATTTCATCCTTCAATGTCTCTCCAATGGCTCTCTTCAACAAGAAAATAAATTCCACCGCTTTCGAAGGAGAAAAATCTTGAACGGATCTGATTTTAAGAATCGAATCTAAAGAAGCCTGACACGTCTCATCCTGACTGCCTTCACAAAGGTTTTTGAAGAGAACCTCTATCTCCCGAGAGATCGTAGAACCCACCGGGTTCGTAAACTGGTTCTTATCTTTTCTCATCATGGTTGCGGTATTGGCAGGATAGGTTTCCAAGATGAAATGGAACCATTTTTCTAAAATGGCCGTTTTATTTTTTCTTAATAAATCTTGTAACATCATAAGCATACGATTAAAGGGCTAAGACCTCATGATGTAAAATGAGATCTAAAATTTCATCCATCGTGGCCAATTTTCCTACAGCGATCTTATTCATCAGCTCTAATTCTCTAACGCATAATTGTCCTGCTAAAATATTTATGCCCTTTTCTTCAAGGCGTTTCAAATGGACCAGCAAGGGGGATCCTTCAGCCATTAGTTTAACTGCTGTGTTCCAACAGATGATGGCCGCAGGTCCATCGTCCCTTTTTGAAAGGGTCTCTAAAAGGTTGACCAAGATTTCAAAACCGAGGGTGTCATCCCCAATGCCGATACTTTCCGATCCCAAGATCAATACTTTCCTTTTCGGCTCATTCAAAGTCTTTTTCCTCTCCATGGACCGGAAAGTGCCCCGTCCCGCCAAAGCGGGATAGGCGGGGTCAATGGGTACAATATTAATGATATTTCCTTACCGGGAAGCCACGCCCTGTGTGCGGGGAGCTTCAAAATCGATCAATGCCATTCCCATTCGATAAAAGGCTTTTTCAGATCCACCATCGCATTCGCCACAAGCTCCACAAGGCCTCCGTAATAAATGCTATGTCTTTCCCACAAATCATTACTGGCAAGGATATCTCTTATGGCCCCTTTGCAATTGGAACAAGGGGCGCACACATATTTTCTCATTCCTGGATCCAGAACATCGCTGAAAGTCTCAAGGATCTGCTTCAGCTTCATCCGGCTAGAGATATTTTCCCTCCATTCCTTAAAGTTCATAGAGTTCATGATCGCAAATCCGCTTCCCCCTCCACAACAATAGTTATCAACCCCATGGGGTTCCATCTCTCTGAATTGGGGACAGATCTTTTTCAGGATACGCCTTTGAGGCTCCACAATGCCCATCAATCTCACGAAATTGCAGGGATCGTGGAGGGTGGCAGGGAAATTATTCTTCCTGGGGTCGAGTTTGAGTCGATCATGGAGGATTAGATCTTCTAATAAGGGTAAAAAACTTTCCCTGGGAAAATTCATTTCATCCATCAATATTCGATCAGCAATCACAATCAGACCCTTATGGGCGTGACCGCATTCTCCCATCACCATCTTCTTAACCTTTAATTTTCGTGCCACTTCCACCTGTTTGAGGGCGATCCTGGCGAACTGGACATCATCATACCATGTTCCGTAATTCGTAGCCTCATAGCCGTAGATTTCACTGGATAGCGTCCAGCTCAAGCCCGCTGCCTCAAAGATGATGGCAAAGGCCACTGGGTTTTCGATCCAAGACATGAATTCGCCGGAGTTATGGATGATCAGAATGTCCGCCCCTTCCTTATCCACGGGAATCTTGATCCTCTTGCCCCATTTTTCCTCGATTTCATCCTCCATAAATTCAACCATACCTTGGAATGCCGCAGATGAAATGCCCGTGCTTGCCCCCACTCTCAGCTGTTGAACAGTGCCTGAATCGTGGAGTTCCTTCGGAGCAATCCCCATCTCCTGGCTGAATAATTTTCGAAGTTCTCTACCGATCAAGCCATTATCACTTCCAAGAGGACAGCGTTGGGCACATCGTCGACAAAGGCTACATCGATAAGCCAATTCAGCCAATCGGGCCACGGTCGGCCAGTTCAGCTCGATATCGCCTCCCGTCAATTTAGAAAGGATTTTTCCTCGTTTCTTGATATATTTGTTAATAATCCTCCGAAGGATCTCTGATTTGTAGGTTGGGCGATAAATTTCTTGATTTCCGCTGGAAACATAGACAGGGCAAGCATCACTGCAGGTTTGGCACCGAACACAGCTTTCGAGGGATTGAATCAAGGGTTGCCAGAAGAGCCAATTGTCGTTCTGAGAAAGCAATTTTCGGAGACCCCCGAGGAAACACTCGACCAGTTTCTCTTCCTCCTGTTTGCTCTTCGGCTTGGGAAGAGCAAGGGCTGAAACGCCATCCAGGGAACATTCATAACTCTTCTTCTGGTCCTCGGAAAGAGGTGAATAAGGGGCTTTCTTCCCCCGTTGGTCTAAAGGAGGAGGAAATGGCATCAAGTCATCCGCCGTCACTGTAATGAGGGGTTCATCCGTACGGTTGCTGATGTCCTTCAATCGAATTTTTTTCTTCTCAGTCGTCATTATGTAAGAAATAGCCTTCAAATCCCCCCAACCCCCTTTTATTAAAGAGGGGGAGAAAGGGTGGGATTACTTGGGTCCTGTTGCAGGAGTTTGTTGCAATTCTGAGGCAACCTCTCTCCATCGCTTTCCGGACTGAATATGGGGGGCAGACCAGGTGGCAGGCCGCTCCAGATAATCCTTGATTCTCCTTCCGATCTCGCCTCCCCTTGCGTTTGGCACGTCATCCCATCGAAGATAGTGATAGTATCGGAAAAAAAGTTGAAAGACGTGACTGAAGGGTAAGTAGACCAACCACACAGAGGCAAAAAGGACATGGAGGGCGGGGGCGAGAGCAGGATGAAGTTTGTGCTCAAAATTCTGAAAGGTCACTTGTTCTCTAACATATTTCAAAAGGGCAGGCATACTTGAATGAAAATGGATATCCACGGCAATGATCCCTCCCACTAAAGTGAGGAGGAGGAAAATCCATTTTAGATAGTGAATTGGAGGATAATAGGCTTTCAACTCTTCATCTGTCATTCGCATGATGACGATGGAAAGCCCCCCAAGAAAGGTCAGGAGGGTGGAGAAGGTTCCCCAAACCCATCCAAAAATAGAAACGGTTTCAATGCCCCCAACCCCTGCACGGATGAAAAGCCAAGCATGCCAGAGAATAAGCAAGTAGAGCCCCGTATGGAAGACATATAAAGGATACCAAAATCTCCTGTTTCGATGGTAAAATTCTCTTAAAAAGAGAAGGTCCAGAACCATGGACCAGAGCTTTTCTACGAAAGTGCCGTGTGTTTTTGCCCACCATTCGGTCAGTTCATAAATCGAGCTCCCCTTGTAAAGTTCCCAGTGTAAATGAATTGGGGCACGGATACACTTTCTCACACGAAGTGCCGTGGCGAGTATAAAAAATAGAATACTCCCGTAAAAAATAAAGAGGATCATCGCACCCATGGAGATCCTTCTTCGACCTTACGCCCTTTCTATATGCAACAAGAGGGAACGATTGAGAATCCTGAAAACCATTCCCCTGAAAACTCGAACTAAACGCAGCCCGTCGGTTTCGGTAAACCCGCCACCTTGCACGCTCCCTTCGCCGGCCCCCCCGGGAACAACTTATAGATGTATTTGAGGTCAAACCCCGTCTGCTTGACAACCATGCGAATGGGTGGAGCGATCCCAAACTTAATATAGTAATCCCTGAGATAATTGACCAACTTCCAATGTTCTTCGTTCATCGGAGAGGCATTCTCCGTTTTGGCCAGATCCTCGGCCACTTCTTTATTCCATTTGTCCGGCTCCTGGATGAAACCATCCTCATCGATCTCAATTTCCAGCCCACCAAGGGTTGCTTTTGCCATCTTTTCTCCTCCTAACCTTTGATAAATTTTTCTGGGGATTCATCAAACCGTTTCTTGCAAGCTTTGCAACAGAAATAGTACTCCTTGTCCCCATAGATACTGGTCGCCCTTGGCTTGGCGGCCACCGCACCATAAAGGACCCCTACCTTGCTTATCTCCATTTCCCTACCACATACCGGACATTTTACCTCCACATGTTCTTCAGTCATATTTACCTCCTTCCAGACTTCCCTTCCTTTGCTGCGAGCGAAACGAAAGCCTGTGCCCAGGAAGGTGTCCCCAAGGCATGTAAGTGTGTATAAGCAGCAAATATATTTTTATATAAAACACCATCCCTTTGACCGTCAATCCCATACCCTCGTCTTATTTGATAAGCAAACTTGACCTCACTCTTTATAGATACTTTGGAATGATGAAATTCATGGCCCCGAATGCTGAACCCTATTGGGAAAAGTGGATTTTCATCAATGACTTCAGCCGTAACATAGCCATGTCCCTCGGGCTTTTCAGAGATTTGAACTTCAGCAGGAATGGCTCCAACCATTTCATAAGATCGACCTTGCCAGTGGATCTTCTGGGATAAATACATGAGACCCGCACACTCAGCATAGACCGGAAGGCCTTGTTCGATCGCCTTCCAAAGTTCCTGGCGTAATTCTTTATTCTTCTCCAGTTTCTCCAAAAAAAACTCGGGAAATCCTCCCCCGATATAGAGACCATCGACCTGAGGCAATCGGTCCTGAAGAGAGTTGATGAAGACAAGGTCAGCACCCCATTGTCTCAACCCCTCAAGATTCTCCGGATAGTAGAAATTGAACACCTGGTCGAAAATCACTCCAATCTTTACTCGGGGACCTTCTTGGCGTCCCTTATCCTTTACGGGGACCGGTGAAGAAGAAGGCATTTTAAATCGCTTAGAAATACTCAGGATTTGTTCCACATCAAGATAAGACTTAAGTTTTTCCCCTAAACGTTTGACCGATTGGTCTGCTTCGTCAGATTCCCGGGATGGAATGAGGCCAAGATGGCGCTCTGGGATGTGGAGGTTTGCGTCTCTGGGAATACTTCCCACCACAGGAATCTTACAGTACTTCTCTACCGCATTTCTCAGCTTGCTTTCATGCCGGATCCCTGAAACATAATTGAGGAGGACACCGGCAATATTTGTTTCTGGTTGGAAATGCTGATATCCCCTCACCATCGCTGCGATGCTACTGGTCATTCTACTTGTATTCACCAACAGGACAACTGGAATGTTCAACAGACGAGCTATCTCCGCCGTCGTTCCTTGATCATCCAAACCATCATAAAGTCCCATCGCTCCTTCAACAATAGCCAAATCAGCCTTCTCGCAGGCCTGCTCAAAGGTTTGAATTAATTTTTCTTTGGGGGCTAAGAAAAGATCCAGATTACGGCAGCTTTTTCCTGCCGCAATCGTGAGCCATGACGGATCGATGTAGTCGGGGCCTTTCTTAAAGGGTTGGATCAAAAGGCCTCGTTGCGTCAGCAAGTTGCACAAGCCGACCGTAACAATTGTTTTACCCGAATGACCCTGGGGCGAGGAGATGAGAAGGCAGCCAAAGGTTCGATCACCGTGGACTAACTGATCACCTCTTGCCATGTTTATCAAGTCTCATGTTTACCGGGGAGGGCTATATAGGTGATGCCGCCAAAGCTTCGATATTCAACCTTTCCCTCTTTCGCCAATTCTGCAATCGCCTTATCTACGAGATGTTTGTCTTGTCCGACGGCCCTTGCTACGTCCTTATTTTTGGCCTGGCTTACCGTCACCAGGTATTTGAGGATGCTCTCCCTGAGGTCTTCGCTCATCTTACCACCTTCCTTCTCACCATTTAAACTGGGTCGTTGTTCTCCAGGTTTCCCTCGCGTATGTAAAATCATCAATATGTTGTTCCGCAAAAGGGATTCCGGTCAGTTGGAAAAACTTTTCCCAGCCTATCCTCTCAATCCACTCTCCCATCCTCTCATATTTGCGGGCATTTTTGGCATAGACTCCGACGATCTTCTTGATGATGTCCACCACTTCAGGCCAGCGGGGAGGGTTGTTCGGGAGGTAGGGAACGATCAAACGGGAAAACATGGGGGGTTTTCTGGCATTGGACACCTTGCCTCCGGCATAAATGGCCACACCGTCACCTTCAGCGTCGGCAAGAGGCATGGCTGGACAGACGGTAAAACAGTTTCCGCAGTACATACATAGGTCTTCTCGGATGACCACACTTTTAATCTCTTTGTCAGGATGGCGCCGAATAGCTCCGGTCGGACAAGAGCCTATGGTTGTCGGAATCTCACAAATGGCTCCCACCTTTTCATGATCAATCTTTGGCACCTTGGTATGAACTCCGACGATAGCCAAATCCGAACAATGAATCGCACCGCACATGTTGATACAACAAGCCAACGAAACCCTCAGCTTACCCGGGAGTTTCATACTGGTGAAGTAACCATAGAGCTCGTCCATGAGTGCTTTGACGATCGGCGAACTATCTGTGGCCGCACTGTGGCAATGAGCCCATCCCTGAGTGTGGACAATATTGGAAATGGAGTTCCCCGTACCGCCTACCGGAAGCCCAAGTTTCTTAGCCTCATCCATGATGGGCTTCACATTCTTCTTATTGGGAGTTATGAATTCAACGTTATACCGGCTGGTAAACCGGAGATGCCCATCACAATATTTATCGGCAATATCACAGAGGTCCCGTATGAAATCGATACTGACCAGGCGGGGAGACCCTGTTCTTACCGTAAACACCTCGTCTCCAGTTTCAGAGACATGGCGGAGCACTCCTGGCTTCAATATCTCATGATATTTCCATTTTCCGTAATTCTTCTCAATGACTTCTGGAAGCATCTCCCGAAAATTCGGGGGACCAATATCTGACTTTGACATTGTCAACCTCCTCTCAAATATGCTAAAGGTTCGAGGCAAGAGGCTTGAGGCGAAAGATGGCCCCAACCTCCAATCTTAGTTAAAAAAAGACATAGGGGTTAGACCTTGGACTTTTGATCATCTGTGGTACCGGCTTTAACCCAACGGCCTTGAGGAAGTTCCTCATTCCTAACCGTTCGATCAGTTCACCCACCCTCTCCCTCGTTCTTCCATTCTCATCCCACCAATCCCATATTTCTCGAATGAGATCCTTGATCTCAGTATAGGGAGGTTCAATTTTTATAAAGGGGACAAGCACCGAAGAGAGCATCGCCCCCTTTAGGATAGGTGCCTTTCCACCAATTAATATAGTGGCCCCTTTATCCACTCCAGGCCTAATAGCTTTGGTCATTTTATTGATACAATGCATACATCTGACACAATCTTGGGGAATCACTTTGAGTTTCTTCGTCTTTTCATCCCATTCCAAGGCATTCGTCGGGCATCGATTGACAATGTTATTCTTAATATCCATTCCACCCTTGGCGTATTCCCTGACCCCCTTCTGGTCGATTCTCAGGCTGTCCTTCCAGGTCCCGATGATTGTGAAATCCGCTCTTGCGATGGCAGCGACACAGTCGTTTGGGCATCCAGAAATTTTGATCTTGAATTTGTAAGGCCAGCGGGGCCGATGAATTTCATCCTGAAATTCCATGGTCAGATCATGAACCAGATCGAGGGTATTAATATTCGTCCACTCACATCTGGCTGGTCCAATACAAGCCGTCGGTGTCCTCAGGGCGGATCCTGATCCTCCCAGATCAAATCCCACTTCTGTTAACGCATCAAAACAGGGTTGAAGGTTTGCTGTCGTTGCACCAAGGAGAATGATATCTCCAGTGGATCCATGCATGTTTGTTAAACCGCTTCCGTACTTCTCCCAAACATCGCAGAGTTCTCTTAATTTTTTAGTTGTGTAAAACCAGCCTGCGGGGTGATTGACACGAAATGTATGAAACGATTCCACATTTGGGAATAGATGCGGTATATCGCTGTACCTTCCAATCACTCCTCCCCCATATCCGGTGACACCAACGATGCCACCATGTTTCCAGTGAGTCACTTTGTCGTTAAAAGAAAGTTCCTGAACTCCGAGCAAATCCTCGGCGGCCTTACTCTTCTTTGCCGCTCTCTTTAACTCCTTGACATAGCTGGGCCAGGGGCCTTTTTCCAATTCATCCACTTTTGGAGTTTTATCTGCCATTGAATTTCACCTCCTTAGAAATTTGTAAAGAAGTTAATGGAATATCCTAAAAAGCCTTGTTCAAAGAAGGCATTTATTATTTAAGTGAGGATAGGTGAGCAAAGATAAACAGTGTTTCTTTTACCATTTTTTTTATCCGGGTGTCAACAACATCATGCCATCTTTTTCAAAAATAATCCTTAAAAATAAGACTTGACCTCACTTTTTCTTTTTAGTATAGTTCCTTCCGAATCGTAGGTTTTTTCTAAAAGTTTAATAATTTTAACTTTTTGCAAAAAAATGATCAATAAAGGGGGTGAGAAAAAAATAGAGATTTAGGAAATTCAGAAAAATTTCGTGATCTAAAATCTTAGTGAACGAAGGGGGGAAAGATATGGCTGAAAAGAAACAGGGAATTGATTGGTCCTCCTTGTGGAGGAAAGAGGATTGGTGGGCCTGCTGGATCGGCTGGTTTATTCTGCTCATGGCTATTGTTGGGATAATGCCTAGTGCTCCAAAGATTGGCAAATGGGTTGGTTTAGGACAGGCCTTCCCCGCGGGATGGGGGACTCTCGGATCCTTGATCGTTCTGTTCATTGTCACGGCCATCCTGACGATCATTGGGGCAGCTGCCATGAAACGGGATGTGAAACGGTACATTCCTGGTTACCTTGCTATTTTCGTCCTCGCTTTCATAGGCATTGTGATCTCCAAGCAGAAGACCATCGATCTCTGGGGACTGGAATATGTCATCTGGGCTCTGATCTTTGGCCTGATCATCAGCAATATCTTCGGAGTTCCGGGCTGGTTGAAAGCTGGCACCATGACGGAGTTCTTCATAAAAATCGGCCTAGTCTGCATGGGTGCAACGATCAATTTCGTCGTGGTGATTAAAGCCGGAGCCGTTGGGATGATACAGGCCGTGGTGGTCGTTGCGGCGGTATGGTTTTTCGCCTACTGGCTGGCGAGGCGATTCGGGATCAATGAGCGCTTCTCAAGCATAATCGCCACCGGTGTGTCCATCTGTGGGGTGTCCGCATCCATTGCTGCCGGGGGTGCTGTCCAGGGAGACCCAAAGGAGGTCAGCTACATTATTGCTTGGTTGATGATTTGCGCAGTGGTATTGATTCTTGTCATGCCTCCTATTGCACGGTGGATGAATCTTCCAACCAATATGGCAGGAGCGTGGATCGGAGGGGTGATTGACAATACAGGAGCGGTGGTTGCCGCTGGAGAGGTCCTAGGCACCAAGGCCGCCTTGGACTCCGCCGCCTTGGTTAAAATGGCTCAGAATATCCTCATCGGCTTTGCAGCCTTCCTGTTAGCCTTATGGGCAACGTTAAGTCTTGAGAAAAAGACAACGGGGGAAAGGCCATCCTTTTCAGAAGTCTGGTATCGCTTCCCCAAGTTCATCATTGGTTTCGTGGTCGCTTCTATCATCATCACCTTTTTTGTGGGCGAAAAAGCCGGAAAGGGCGTTTCTACACTCTCTACCGATTATCGAACTTGGTTTTTTGCCCTCTGCTTTGTTTGTATCGGTCTGGAGACTCGCTTGAAGGATCTGGTTTCAGTCGGTGGTGGTAAACCGGCCATTGCTTACTGGATTGCTCAGATCTTCAATGCGATTTGGACTCTACTGATCGTCTGGATTCTCTGGTCCGGGAAGTTCTTCACCCCGCCTATCCTACCAGATTAACCCTCCGCAAGAAAGTCCTCAAAAGAGGGGCTCTTTGAAGAGCCCCTCTTTTTCATAACGTTGGATTGATCAAGGGAGGTTTACCCTATCGGATGAACAGGAAAATTGACACAGGGAAAGACGGAGTGCTATGATCTCGCAAGAGAAAATCTATGGAGAAAAAACATCACATCATTTTGGAGGCTGAGGAATCAATTGCCAGGGCAGTCGCACTTGGCGTCCATGTCAAAAGACCCTTGTCTGCATGGCACTTCATCCTCCCGGGCATGTTTATCTTTGACTTTCTCAGAAGGAGCAGCGAGACGAGGAGATATAGCGATCTTTTTCTATTTCCCAGAAAGCTGGCCCTGGATGGGGCTTTGGATATCCTCAACGGTGAAGATCGAAAAAAAATCCTTTCCCAAATCGAAGACGACATGAAACAGTGGCTTGCGTCTTTGAATCTGTATTCCGAGAAACTTCATCGTAAACACATGGAGGAAATCTCTTTGCTCATTGACCATTATTCCAAGCTGCTTCACGCAGAAGGGAATAACTATCCCGGCTTGGTCAAATATGCCTACCAGGCCCGGGAGTCCTATGAGGCCTATTTGCATCGGCTCAGCGCTGCGGAACAAGAAGTAGACCATGCCATAGCCGAGATACGGGGTGAGACCAAGGAGATCATGGAGCGACTCCGGGTGGAACAGATTCAAGTGATGGAACTGAGGACAAAGGAGGTCAACCAAATCTTTCCAAGAACAGGTTAGGTGAAAGATGGGAAAACTTCTTCCAACTGTGCTGGACACCAAGCATGAAAATATCCTTGCAAACGAACGATCCTTAGCAAAGACCGTTGCCAATACAGTGATCGAACAGCCTCCGTTAACGGCATGGGAAGTATTGATCCCCATTGTCTTTCTGTACAACTTCTTAAGATTTAGAAGGGCCAGAGAGATATTTGTCCTCAATTTTTTATTCACAAAAAAGTTGGCCCTTGAAGCAGCCTTTGACATGGTAAAAAAGGGGGGAACCAAGGAAGAGGCCGTCGCTCGGGTTAAGGAAAAGACCGGTGAAATCCTGGCATCGGATCAGAAAGGAATTTATTCGAGCAAAATCCGCCAAAGGCAAATGAGAGAGATGGAGTTGCTTATCGATCATTATTACAAACTCCTCAATGCTGAAGGAAGGGATTATGCAACAATGGTGAAAAAAACCTATAAGGATCGGAAGGACTACGCTGCCTTTATTGGGCAACTTGGGCAGGTCGAAAAAGAGGTGATCAGAGCCGCCACCCAGACCTTAGGGACCTCATCGGCCTCTGGGATCGCTTCCAAAATGGAAGAGACCACGGATCGAGTGAGGGCGGCCGAGATGGAAAGAATCTTTGGTGGGAGAAGTTCATAGTATCATACCAATCTGTGAAGAAATATTTGACATAGAAGGAGGGCATACAATTAGGATGAGCGATAGAGATTTGATTATAAAGAGTTTCACTTCTTTACCGAAGGGAACGAATGTATACCTACTCATAAACGGTCATGAAGCCGCGGTCATCGATGTGGCTAATTCTTGCGATGGCATAAAGAATGCACTTGATGAACTTGGGGCCAGGCTTAAGTATATCCTCGTTACCCATGGGCATCTCTCCCACGTCAATTCCGTCCCTAAAGTGAAGAAAGACATGGGCGGAGTGGTATGCTTGCACAAATCCGATAGGGAACTTCTTAAAGAGGTAGACAGCCATTTGGAGCCAGATCTCCTTCTCAAAGACAATGTTTCATTGAAATTGGGGGAGACGATTATAAAGGTTCTCCATACACCCGGACATACAATGGGCTCTCTTTGCTTTCATATAAGGGAAGTTAAGGCTCTGTTTACGGGAGACACCCTCTTCAAGGGGGAGTTTGGGAGGATTCGGGGACCCCATAGTATGGGATTGATGCTCAGAAGTCTAAAGAGGCTGAATAACGTGATCCCCCCCAAAACGACAGTCTATCCTGGCCATGGACCCATGACGACCATGTCTAAGGAGGCTTGGCTCGATACCCTCGACAATCTTTCCTAAAGGGATCTCTATCCTGCCCCTTAAGTTCAATCATACCCCAAGCATTTTGTGGCAAGTATGGCAGGATTCAGGTGACGTTGGAAATGCGGTCTCTTCAAGATGCTTCATGGGGGTCTTATCCCAGAATGAAAGATAAGCTTCCTTAAATTTCTCTCCTCTTTTCATAAACCGGCTCCTGAAATTCTTATAGTTTTCGTTATTCCATATGGCCGAAAAAGATTCCCTGAAGATATTACCGAAACTCACCCTCTCGACCCAGTAGGTTTTGCTACAGAAAATCCTTTTAAACGGTGAGGGAAGAGGTGGAAAGAGATAGACGCAGGGAGAGACTTCTCCCTCTGCAGAGATGTAAAGGTTCCTTGGGGGGTTTTCCTCACAGACGGGCACATCGATGGCACATAGGGAAGGCCTCTTGAGTTGGATGTTCAGCTTTTTGGCATTTGCTTCTGCCTGCCTCAGAATTTCTTCGTACTCATTCTCTCCTTTTTCCCACACGAATAACCTGTGTTTTTCCTGCCAGACATTGATGCAATGACAAATGTTTGTCAGGACGACATCCTTGATTCCTATTTCACCGGCAAAAGAAGGGACAGCGGGAACCTCGGATATATTGTCTTTCAGCATGAGGAAAACAAGGTGCATCTTTGGCCGATCGAGTCGCTGGTGTATTTTCTCTTCGTTGAAAAGGTGAATGGCATTGAAAATTTCCGGCAGGTGAGAGTTCACTCGAATGGCATTGTGCGTCTCAGAGGTTGTGCCTGCGATCGAAAAACCCACAAAGTCGAGTCCTGCCTGAACGAGCTCAGATGCCCGATTCTCTGTCAATCCTTTCCCGCATGTGACAAAGCCCACTTGAGGACCCTCTTTTTTAATCAGTCGGATGCATTCAGCCAGATCCTTATACAGTAGCGATTCGCCCCACCCTTCAAGAATGACATTTTCAACATCTTTCAGATACGGAAGAATTTTTTTGAAATCCTCGAAAGGCATATCCTGGTACTGCCAATCTTTACTCTCCGCACGGATACACATCTTGCAACGGAGGGGGCACCTCGTTGTCAATTCAATTTGCCACGCTGAAAAGAGTTTCTCTTTTTTTCTACGGATTAACTTCTCGAAGATTTTTTCTATCATGTCCCCTTACAGTTTTTGAAAGAGAGTCTCCACCACCTCTCTGCTCGAGGGCCTGACCGTACAGAAGGCATAAGGAAGAAAAATGACTCCCCCCCATTTCTTCTTAAAAAAGGCCACCCCCGGATTGATCCCCAAGCCCAGGTTGAGATATCTCTTCCCTTCTGGTTTTGCCTGCCGGATGACCTCGGAAAGAAGTAGGTCCGAGGCGCCCGGGACATAAAGAGCGGTGGAATTAAAGTTGAACATGTACAAGGCATAGTGTTTCGATCCAAGTTCCGCAACATCAAAGGCGACAAGCTCCCCTCCCTTATTCCTTGCATTAAAGACCCAGGCTCGAGCAGAGGAGGAGAGATAAAACTGGATTCTCTGGAAGATGAGCCGTGTGCCTTCGTCAACCGGATGCGTTTGAACAAAATCGTCAACCATCTTCCTGTGTTCGTCACTAAAGATTTGACCTCTTTCCACCACAAGCTCACGGGAGGCCCGTTTTAGCATATTTCTCAATTTTTGAGAGATAGACAAAGTGGAGAGGTCCAACCGATAATAATGATCTGAGGGGGGATAAGCCCCTATGTGGAGGGAGGGTGGAATGGCAGGGGCAGTCAGGGCAACCTCTCTCGGTCTGAAGTGCGCCAACGCATCCTCAAAAGTCTTCACCATTTTACTCTCGTCAAACGGCTCCTTCAGAGGGTAACCAACGAAAATGAGATGACCCTTCTTCTTATAGACCAGAAAATCGTCGAGGAGAAAGGGCTCCGTTTGAGAGACCGCCGTAACATAGGGAATCATATGCTCCGGCACATAGGCATATTCCTCAATAAAGTCCTGTTGAGCAGTCGTGATCATGAGGTTTCCTGATGAACCTCGTAACCTTCATTCTGAAACATCTGAATAATCCCCGGGATATGTCCCACCCCTACGAAAGCCACTGCCTTTCCTTCATTGAAAAAAGGTTTCATCATCCTAAAAAAGATAGGGTCACGCTTTTGAATGATAGACTCACACCGTGTAGGAAATTCTCCTGTCGTAGATATAAATTTTTCGATCTCTCCTTTGAGGAAGGCCTTTAGAAACAAGTCCTTATGTATCTTCCATTTCTCGGCATGATTGAGATAGTTCACGATCCGTTCAAAAGGGATGCCATCGAGGGCAGCCAATTGATCCTCGATGGTTTCGAGGAACTGGATCTTTTTGCCTAATTTCTGAGCGATGGCAAAAGCCTCCATATCCATGGAATGTTCCCAGTTCAAAAGCGTAGACCAGATCGTTAAGAAGGCCATCCATGGACGGACCCCTCGAGTATGGACTTCCAAGAAATTTGGATTTGCTGGGCGGAGGAGTTGCAGATACGACCTGGAAATTGTTTGATTCGCGATTCGAACACTGAATTGCGTATTAATCTCCTGGATTGCCTCTGGATCAAGGGCTTCGTAGACGGAAGGAGTATTTTCTCCATGGCGTCCGTATTCAGCCACTTTGGCCATGCTCTCCGAATCGAGTGGTCCCTCAAAGAGGACCGTTTCCAAAGGTTGGATGAGCTTGGTCAGGGTCTTCTTAAAACGATAGGGACAAAAATGGGCTGTGCCCACCAGGAAGGAAGTCCGTGCCTCTTTTTCAATCCTCCATATTGTCCTTAAACGCTTTTCTCTCCACCCAAAAAGACCCACGGAATCTCTCTTTCCTCCCTCTTATGGGAATAGGGGGGGATGCTGCCCCTCAAAGTTTTCCTTCAAGGATCTTGATCAATGGAATCCTCTTCCTTTGACCATAAGAGCATTCACAGAATTCATAGTGAAGGGATGCAACACCACCCCACTTTTCCTTGAATCTTCGTACTCCTTGGTTGACTCCCAGTCCCAGATCGATGGTGTTTTTCATCTGTTCACGAGATAGTTTGATCATTTCGAGAAAGAGAAGATCCGAGGCATGAGGCACATAATGCTTTTTCGAATGCGTTCCGAGAACATAAGTAGAAAAATGCTTTGCCCCGAGTTCGATGACGTAAAAGGCAGATAATTTTCCTTTCTTATCCCAGGCATTCAGGACGCATGCCGTCGATGAGTGGTGGACATAATGAGACATAGCCCGGTATAGTTCCCTCACTCTCGGGGGTACTTTCTCTCTTTTCAATAGTTCTGAAATAAGGGCTTCGTGTTCTTTAGAAATCGAGTGGCCCCTCTCTATCGTTAATTCTCGAGATGCCTTATCGACTGCCCGCTGAAGAGATGTCTTCACATTAACCTTTTCAACATCGAGACGATAGTATTGGTCCGTTTCCCTTTCCTGACAGGTACTTAGAAGGGAAGCAGGGATTTCAGGGCCAACGAACCAAAGGATTTCGGGTCGAAATGTCTCAAGGGTTCGATGTATAATTTTTTCGGATCGGTCTGTTGAAAACCTTTGATCCAAGGGATATCCAACAAGGATGAGCCAATTATCTTTTACAAGACCAAAGTGGTCCTCTATGAGAAAGGGGTCACCCTTCGAAATAAGCGCCATCAGACTAACAATGTGTTCTGGAACATAGGCCTTTTCTAAGATATAGGCTTCCTCTTCAGGGGTAATCACTTTATTTTTCTCCTCTTATAGGCCCATTTTATCTCAGTTTTGTCAAAATTTCTAAGAGATTTTAGAAATCTGCAAACGCCTTGTCCCGGGGAAGGAAGATTTTTTGCAGGAGCAAGAATCCAGAAAAATCACAGATAACGAGCGAAGGGGATGCCCATGAATAAAAAAAGGGCTAACCCATTTGAGTTAACCCCTTTTTTCTTGGTGGAGCAGAGCGGGATCGAACCGCCGGCCTCCAGAGTGCGATTCTGGCGCTCTCCCAGCTGAGCTACTGCCCCATCACTTAAAACCGCAGAGCGCATAGTAAGAAATATACACAACCTAAAAATATTCTCAAACTTTAATTTTATGATAATCCCAAAAGTTTTCGAATCGTGGATTTGAAGTTTGTCAAATCTGCGCATTTGACGACGTAAGCATCCGAAGCCCAGGTGGTGAGGTCCTGTTTGTACTCTCCATAGGCCGAGCAGAGGATAATTGGAAGTTGTCTTTCTGTTTCTCGGATACGTTTTAGGGCTTCAAGGCCGTCCATCCCGGGCATCTTGATATCGAGGGAGATGAGGTCTGGTCTAAAGGCAAAGAGCTTTTCGAGTGCTTCTTCCCCGTTCCTGGCGCATTCCACAATATACCCTTCCTCCTCTAGCTCCTCCTTATAAAGGAAGCGAATACTTTCCTCATCGTCGACAACTAAAATCTTTTTCATCGGTTTGGCTCCTGAATGCGCTTGGCTCATGCCTTCCACTACAAGGATCACTACAAACTAAGAAGTCTATTCGTTCCCCCCAGCATTTTTATTTTTGATTCTCTATTCCCTCACTTGCCGGTAGCGTAATGATGAAATTCACCCCCTTGCCTAGGTGGTTGTCCACTTCGATCTGGCCCCGATGGGAAGTGATAATTCTGTGGACAATCGGCAAGCCCAAACCCAGACTGGATTCTTTTGTGGAATAGAAGGGGTTAAAGATATTGTGTAGGTTTTCTGGATCGATCCCCTTCCCGGTATCTTCCACCTCCACCTTGACATAGGATGAACCATTCTTTGAAAAGGAATGGGCTCGTACAAAAAGGATTCCTTTCTCTTTCATCGCCTGACAGGCATTATTGATCAGATTAAAGAAGGTCTGTTTTAATTGATGCGAATCTCCTGTGATTTTGGGGATTTCTTCTCCGTACTCCTTGACCAGTTGAATCCTTCCTGAAAGGATTTCTTCCGTAACCATGGAAAGGCTTTCTTCTAAGATATCCAGAAGATCCAATTCTTTAAAGACCAAGGATTCATCTCGGGTATAGTTGAGGAGGTCGTTGAGAATCCGTTCGAGTCGGCTGACCTCTTTGATAATCGTCTCAGAGTATTTCTTCTCTTGGGATCCCTCCGGGACGGTCCGGTCCAGACGGCGTGCGAATCCGCCAATGGAGGTGAGGGGATTCTTAATCTCATGCGCGATGGTGGTAGACATTTCACCCAAAGCCACCATCTTTTCTAAATGGATCAAAAAAGTCTGGGTTTCTTTGAGCTCCTGATGGACCTCCTCCAAATTTCGATAAAGGCTGGCGTTCTCAATGGCCAATCCGGCTTGGTTAGCAAACATGCTGAGAAAGTGAATGTCTTCTTCCGTAATAGGGTTTTGGTTATAAAGGTTGTCCACCAGAATCAAACCGATGACTTTTCCTTTTCCGATGAGGGGGACCGTCGCAAAAGAATAAACCTTGGGGTTTCGACTGAGATGTTCACCCACATAACATCCCACCTCTGAGCCCAAGTGGCAACCCCTTTCACAGGGGGTTTGCAGCCCTCCCTCTTTGGATTGACGAAGTTGGGTATTGAACGGTCTTCCTTCAAGAACGGTACGCGAAAGAATGCAATGTTCCTGTTCCAGAGGGATCTGAATTCCTTTGACGACGGAGTTTAAGGTAGAATGGTCTTCGAGAGGAAGCTGGGTGATCAGGTCTGAAGGGGTTCCCTTTCTCTGAGAGAGAGAATCCCAAATCTTCCCTGCCTCTTCAGCGCTGTCTGGTCCAACAGCGATCGTCCCCTCTAAAACGCGACCCTTGTCATTGACCAGAAAGAGCATCGCTCGATTAAACTTCAAGCCTTCTCCGATCGTGATGGCGGTCAAAGTTAAATGGAGGGTCCGCTCAAAATTCACTGTGGTCAAAAGGGCCTTGTTGAGTTCCCAAAGGGTGGAAAGCTCTTTCACTCTCTTCTCATGCTCCTGGGCCATCCTGGAAGTTTCATAGTGAATCAACGCATTTTTGACGGCAAAGGACATCTGGTTCGCCACCATCGATAATAACTGAAGATCTCTCTCATTGAATTTTGAAGAATCGGAATCCTTATCATAAAAGGCGAGGGTTCCAAGAGTTTCCCCCTTTGAGAGAAACGGGGCACAGAGGATGGAAAAGGCAGGTTTTTCTTCACCGGAGTGGTTGAAGGAAAGAGGAGTCCGGGTATAGAAAGCCCTTCTCGCTACCTTTTCATCGAGAGGATTTTGATGATAATCCCCCAGGCTGCATTTGACTTTCAACTCTCCAGTCCTTGGGTCCTCGACTCTCAGTACTCCTCCTTTAGCTTTTAGAATTTTTAAACCCGTCGAGACGATGAGTTCAAAGAGGTTCTCCAGTTTCAAGGTAGAAGTCACCACTTTTCCCATTTCATGGAGAGCCGTCAATTCTGAGATGGTCTCTTCGGTCTTTTGATGGAGATCATCACTTCGAATCGTTCCTCCCATCACCTCCCCAATCAGGAGGAGGAGATCCGTCTCTTCGGGAGAAAACCGGCAGGGCTTTGAGAAACCGATGTAGAGAATCCCTTGGAAGGAGATCCCGTCATGCAAGGGAATGCAGGCGAAGGTTGGGCAGAGAAGTTCTTCCTCCTCTAAAGGGACGTTCTCTTTTGGGAAGGATGTCCCGTCCTCTACCCATAAGGGTTTTTTTTCCGAGACCACGCGGGAAAGAAAACCATTTTTGTCAATTTTCTCTGACTTCAGAAAGAGACATCGGTCCGATTGAAAAGCTCCTGAGATGGATTGAAGCATCTGATCCAATTTAACATCGATAGGAATAGATGAATTGGAAAGCTGGAGAATCGATTTTAGAAGATCACAGGTATGAAATGGGCCAGGCATAAGGGTTTATTTCGCCTCTCTCATATACTCTGCGGCTTCTTCGGGAGGGGTGGGATTGATATAGAACCCTGTTCCCCACTCAAATCCAGCCACCTTGGTCAACTTCGGCATGATCTCAATATGCCAATGATAGTGCTCCGCGTCCACCTCCGGGGAGGAGGAAGTGTGGATCACATAGTTATAAGGAGGATCCGTGAGCACCTGATTCATTTTCTTGAGGGTATCGGAGAGGATTTGAGCTGCCTGCTCATATTGGGAAAACTCCATGTGCTCGAAACTGGGGTAATGGGTTTTGGGAAGAATCCATGTTTCAAATGGAAATCGGGAGGCAAAGGGAGCGATGGAGACGAAGGATTTGTTCTCGGTGATGATGCGATGTTTCTGCTGGAGTTCTTGTCGAATGATATCGCAGAAGACACATCGGTCTTTATAGTGAAAATAGGTTTTGGCCCCTAAAATCTCTTCGCTCACCCTTTTCGGGACAATGGGGAGGGCGATGATTTGAGAATGGGAATGTTCCAACGAGGCCCCCGCTGCGACGCCATGGTTTTTGAAGACAAGGACATATCGAAGGCGCGGGTCGCGCCTCAGATCGATGATCCGCTCACGGTAGGCCAAAAGGACATTGTTTGCACTCTTGAGCGGCAAGGTGGCCAAGGTCTCTTCATGCCGAGGCGTTTCAATCACGACTTCATGGGCACCCACACCGTTCATCTTGTCATAGATCCCTTCGCCTTCCCGGTTCAATTCTCCTTCTATTCTGAGAGCAGGGAATTTATTGGAGACGACGCGAAGGGTCCAACCAGGAGAGTTGGGAGGGGTTCCATTGTCTCGGAACGCAAGGACCTCCGGAGGGGTTCGATCCTCGTTGCCTTCACAAAGGGGACAGAATCCGCCGACGGGTCTTCGTTCCTCTGGAGCGAAATCCGAGGGCCTGCGACTCCTCTCGGTGGAGATGATCACCCATCTTCCATGGATGGGATCTTTTCTCAGTTCGGGCATAGGGGGTTTATCTTCGGGAGGGAATGTGCGCCTAAGAGGGGAAACTTCTCTTGACTTTTGTCCCTCTTTGCCTCTCCATTCGTTCTTGATTCTCTCCTTCGGTTTTGCATTCGATGCACAGTGTGGTCACCGGTCTCGCCATCAGCCTCTTTTCAGAAATAGGCCTTGCACAGGACTCGCAAATTCCAAACGTTCCATTATCAACCCGGTCCATTGCCTCTTCGACTTTCACGATCAACTTTCTCTCACGGTCCTTAATTCTCAGAAGGAAATTCCGGTCCGATTCCAAAGAGGCTCGGTCTGTTGGGTCGGGGAAGTCCCCTTTGCTGTCCTGACGCATATCGGTGCATGTCTTTCCAGCTTCCACCAAAAGGTCATAGAGCATTCCCTCGAGCAGTCCTTTAAAATAGAGAAGCTTTTCCTGATCCATTTAGACTCTCCTTATGGGGTGACTCAAACTCCTCAAAAGGAGCAGAAGTTTCAAGATTCAATTATTTATAGTAATATATCTTTTCAATAGAAATCAAATGATAATGAGGCGGGGATGCCTCCATGAGCTTTTTGATCCCCTTAAGAAACAAAATGGCAGGCGACGAAGTGATTTTCTCCCTCGTCTAAGAGCAGGGGCTCTTCGGTTTGGCACTTCTCTCTGGAATGGGGGCACCTCGGCTGAAACAGACATCCTCCTTCTAAAAGGGTGGGGCGATGCTCTTCTTTCGCGAGGACCTCTTCCCTTTTTTGGGAAAGGTCTAATTTTGGAATGGCCTTGAGCAAAACCTGAGTGTAAGGGTGTAAGGGCCGTTTGAAAAGGTCCTCGCTACCGGCCATCTCCACGATTTTTCCCATATACATCACGGCGATTCGTTCACTGATATGCTTGACGACTCGAAGGTCGTGAGAGATGAAGAGATAGGTGAGGCCCAACTGATCCCGCAAGTCCATCAGGAGGTTTAGAATCTGAGCCTGGATGGAGACGTCCAAAGCAGAGACAGGTTCATCCGCGACGATCAATTCAGGATGGAGGGAGATGGCCCTGGCGATGCCGATTCTCTGACGCTGACCACCGCTAAACTCGTGTGGATAACGTTGGGCATCCTGAGGATGGAGCCCCACTTTCCCTAGAAGCTCAGAGACCCTTCGCAACTTTTCTTTTCCCCGGGCAATCCGATGGACCTCCAGACCTTCACCTACAATCTCCTCAACCTTCATCCTGGGGTTCAGGGATTCATAGGGGTCCTGAAAAATGAATTGCATGTGGGGTCTTAGTTTTCTCATGGCCTCACGATCAAGACCGAGGATATCTTGGCCTCTAAAGGAGACCCGGCCAGAGTTCGGTTCAATCAACCTTAATATGGATTTGCCTGCTGTGGTTTTGCCACAGCCACTTTCCCCCACCAATCCCAGTGTCTCTCCTTTTCGAATGGAAATGGAGATGCCATCCACAGCACGGATTGGCTTCTTATCCGAAGAAAAGAGCCCTTCCTTGTAGAAATACTTTTTTAAATCTCGAACCTGAATAAGGAAATTGTTTGGGGACATAAGTTTTTAGTTCTTAGTTCAGAGTTTTGAGGTTGGAGTATTTCCTTATGTTTCCGAACACCGAACGATTAACTCTGAACTTTGCGCACTCCGCAATCAACAGCATTCTTTCCATCGAATACAACGGCTGAAGTGGTCCCCGTTGACCTGGAAAAGAGGAGGTTCTTCTTTCTTGCATTCTTCAATCACCAGATCACATCTCGGATGGAATTTGCACCCTACAGGCAGATGCATAGGATCAGGGACCTGACCCGGAATGGCATTGAGCCTGTTCTTCTTTTCCGTTAGTTGAGGGATGGAATCCATCAGTCCGCGGGTGTAAGGATTGCGCATCTTACCAAAGATCGTTTCGATGGGACCGTATTCAAAAATCCTCCCCGCATACATCACGGCCACCCGATCGGCTATTTCTGAGACCACTCCCAGATCATGAGTAATCAGCATGACAGACATTTCCATTTCCCTTTGAATCTCTTTTAACAGCTGAAGGACCTGAGCCTGAATGGTTACATCTAAGGCCGTAGTGGGTTCATCTGCAATGAGAAGTTTCGGCTGACAAGAGAGGGCCATGGCAATCATTGCCCTCTGCCTCATCCCACCACTTAACTGGTGAGGATAGGAATCAATTCCCTTCTCGGGAGAGGGGATCTTTACTCGATCGAGCATTTTAATTGCTCTCTTTCTCGCCTCTGTCTTATCCGATCCTTGATGAAGAATGATGGCCTCCATGATCTGGTCTCCAATTGTAAAGACCGGATTGAGGGAAGTCATGGGCTCCTGGAATATCATAGAGATATCATTTCCCCTTACTCTCTCCATCTCTTTTTCTTCTAATGGAAGTAGACTTCTTCCATCGAAAAGGATATCGCCGTTCACGATTCGACCAGGCGGGATGGAAATGAGCCTTAAGAGGGAAAGACCGGTCACGCTCTTTCCACATCCGGATTCACCCACAAGACCAAGAATCTCCCCGGAATAAATTTCAAAGTTTACGTTTTCAACAGCCTGGATCACACCTTCTTCTGTGAAAAAATGGATGGACAGGTTTTGGACTTCCAACAGAGGTTTTTTCCGTATATGACTGTTCAGCAGGTTCATTCCGTTAATTCTAAGTGTCAAAATCCCTGCCTGCGTCAGGCAGGCAAATGCTCAATGAATGTCAAAACCTAAATTTCAAATTTGGACTCTGAGCTTTGACATTTGACATTGGATTTACTCTCATCTTCTCCCTCGGAGCCTCGGGTCGAGAGCGTCCCGTAACCCCTCTCCCAGCAGATTAAAGGAGAGAACAGTGATGAGAATAGCCAGCCCTGGGAAGACCGTCAGCCACCAAGCGTCGAAGATATAGGTCCTTCCCTCTGTAAGAATATTCCCCCAACTTGGGGCAGGGGGTTGAACACCAAATCCGAGAAAACTCAGACTCGCCTCTATCAGTATCGCTGAAGCCACTTTGAGGGTGGCCGTGACAAAGACCGGGGCTAACGCATTGGGGAGAATGTGTCGAAAAATAATCCTGGAATCCTTCACCCCCAGAGCTCTGGCTGCCTGTGTAAAGTCCCTCTCCCGAAGGGAAAGAAATTCGGCTCTCACAAACCGAGAGGTTCCCATCCAGGAGGTCACTCCGATGACGACCATGATATTAAAAATGCTTGGGCCCATTAAGGCAACGACCGCTAAGATGAGAAAAAAGGAAGGGAAACAGAGCATCGTGTCAACGAAACGCATCAGCAAAGAATCGATCCATCGACCGTAGTATCCCGCGAGAGCACCCACGAGAACCCCGATGAAAATGGAGATTCCAACTGCGACGAATCCCACAGATAGAGAGATTCTTGATCCGTAGAGCATCCGGCTGAAGATATCCCTCCCGAGTTGGTCTGTCCCGAGCCAATGTTGGAAGGAAGGGGCCTTCAGTTTCATAGAGACCTCGGTCTTCCCCGGATCATAGGGAGCGAGAAAAAAAGCAAGGCTCGCAATCAAAAACATGATCAAGATCAGGGTTAAGCCTCCGACCGCCATCCGCCTTTTCTTAAAATAATGCCAGAAAGTTTTTTTCTGCGATTCCATGTTTTATTGATA
>Ga0154839_1279_pt1 | contig 28758 bp, 27 predicted proteins | sample Rifle2008BG16ft_FD_116143 | JGI IMG/M metagenome (GOLD analysis project Ga0154839, IMG submission 116143) | Deltaproteobacteria bacterium RBG_16_47_11
AACCCAAACATCTCTGCTGACAGGGTTTGCTCCTTTTGGCGGATCTTGCTCTTTTTTTCCTGTAAAGAAATGGGGTCCCTATTTCGTCTTATTTTGGCATACTCATCCTCCATACCGGAGGGGCTCATACTCGCAATAGCATACCAGATCTCGCAACCAGACTGCATCAAGAGTCTGCAGGTTATGGCTACACTTTCAGGGTCATCGGGATGGGGGCCTAGTACCAAGACTCTGCCGCATATAGGTAAACGAACCTTCCTAAAAACGTCTTCAACTTCATTCCATACAAACGGTCGATCCTTCCAATACTGCCTTAGGTCTGTAATAAACGTCTTCACGGTACTTTATCCTCTTAATCAACATATTCCAAGTCTTAATTCTTCCATTAAGATTAATTAGTTGAAATTATGGAAGCAAATTTTGTTCCATTATAGGGTTAAAGCTAAAAAAAGTATTTAAGTGCTTAATATATTATAATAAATTTAAATGCTAAATTAGGCAAATCCCTCAAAAAACGCTTAATATGGATGGAGAAGGTAATAAATGTGGTAATAATTTTCCATTCTACAGTGGAATCTGTCAACCATTGATTACAGTCCAAAATACGTAACCCATTTAATCAAAAAGACATTCCTACATCCCGTTGAATAGAAACCGACTCGGTAACTCAGATCACTGTTTTCTTTTCTCGCACCGCTATTAACGAAGGCCGAATCATTGATTTCCATTGTTGTATTTGGGAACAAAAATGTAAAACGAAAGTTTCAGGAAGTTATCCTCAGAAAAGGGGGTTGAGAGCTTCCCCTGCAAAGGGTGAGGAGAGTTTGCGATGGGATTCGTTGATACTTCGACGGCGCCAAACCCGATCCTTTAGGACAGGGTCAAAGGCGCCGCTTCCTTCGGTAGGCTCAGGACACTGAATTATTTCTGATCCAAAGCAAGCAATTTTTCCCAAAGATCGACGGCAAACAATTGAGCATTACCGCAATAATCACAAATCCACATTTTCATTACACGTTTTCCAACCGGCTTCGTGAAATAAGATGTGGCATCGGATTCATTGTAATTGCCCCTTCCGCAAATTTTGCATTGTCGTATCAGCTTTGAGTCAACGACATCCGCATGGCTATCAATCAAGGATAAGACTTCATCAACCTTTTCGAGAAGTGCCGTTGCATCCGGAAGGCAATCCTTTTCAAATTCAACGATACATTTACTGAGAAGATAATTTGCCAATCGGATGGAGTGCCTGTGGGGGAATTTCGTTTCTAGATTGAATTCTTGTTGATCGTAATGCCAAAGAGGAAGGTTGGGTGATCCTGAAACCATTGACCACAACAGCTTCCCTAAGCAAAATACATCGAAGGAGGGCCCAATCTCCTCTATCAAGGCCGACATGGCCCAGGCAGGCATCCAGTCTCCCCTTCCGACATTCTCCCATGTTTTGGAGATTCTCGTGTAACTATCATCCGTAAAGAATACCAAACCGAAATCTCCGAGAACCAAATGATCGTCACGATCCATGAATACATTTTGTGGCTTGATGTCCCGATGCACAAAGCCTCTTTTATGTAATTCAGAGACCCCCTCCACGAGTGGCCGAAACGCCTTGAGCGCTTTGGGAAACTCCCCGACATACGTATTCAGGTGCTTGTCGAGTGACCCCTTCGGATAGAATTTCGACACAAACCACCTTGAGTCTCGGTCCGTATCCAGAATCTTTAGAAGATTAGGATGGGAAATGGCAGCCATTGCTTTAAGTTCGCGCTTGATTCGGTCTTGGACTCGGTCCACACCCTTTGTCTCCTTAGGCTTGTGCAAAACTTTCAAGGTACCCTGATTCTCAGGGTCTTCCATTTGGATAAGCTCAACTATGGCCCAGCGATATAATTCAAAAAATTTTTTTCGAGTTTCACTCTTATCGGACGAGACTAAACCGTGAAGCGAGTTTTCAATATCGGGGCGAATTTGTCCGTCGATGTCGAATTCTTTAGTGTCGATCACACGGTAGACTCTGCCTTGGTCCCCCTGACCCAGGATGGCAATAATTTTCCATCGATATTTGTAATCCATTTCCTTCTCCCGTGGAAAGATAAGTATGTTTTTTGAACGGACTCTATGATCTGTATGAATTTCAAATCAATTTACAAATTCTGAATGAAAAAGTCAAATCTGCTGCTCAATAGAGTCCGAGGAAGGGAGAAGCTTTAAGCCCGCGGCGTGACCAAGTGAATTTTGAACAAGGGATGATTGGGTTGACGGATAAAAAGAATGGCGAAAGAGCCGATACTCCAATGAATGAAACGGTTCAATCCACCTTGAAGGCAATTGAAGAGTAAGGACCTTATTTTTCCTAACCCTGTGGATACAAGCATTATATCTGGACTCGTCTATGTTTTTTTGATGCGCTCGATGGGGGTTTCTACTCTAAATCCCTCTGAAAGGGGATGGGGTAATCCCCCGTGAAACAAGCATAACAGAACTGTTCAGCATCCTCTCTTACGCATTTTTTCAAGCCCTCTAAAGTTAAATAATGTAAAGAGCTTGCATTAATAAACTTCCGAATATCCTTGATCTCATGGGTGGAAGCGATCAGCTCTGATTGTTTTGGCGTGTCAATGCCAAAAAAACAGGGGTGGGTGATGGGTGGGGAGCTGATTCTGACATGGATTTCTCTTGCGCCGGCATTTCGAAACATTCTATTAATCTTTCGGCTGGTGGTTGCCCGGACGATGGAGTCATCCACGGTGATAATCCTTTTGCCTTTCAGCAATTCTTTTACCGGGTTCAATTTGATTTTTACACCGAAGTGTCGAATGCGTTGTTCGGGTTCGATGAACGTCCGTCCGATATAATGATTTCTTATCATTCCAAGCTCCAGGGGGATTTTCGATTCAGCCGCATAGCCCAATGCGGCCGGGAATCCGGAATCCGGGATAGGAACGACCATATCCACATCTACCGGCGACTCCTTTGCAAGTTGTACTCCAAACGATTTTCTGACCTCATAGACATTTCTGTTGAAAAAGAAACTATCCGGCCGGGCGAAGTAGATGAACTCAAAGATGCACTGGTGCTGCTGTTTACGCGGAAAAGGTTTGAACGATTTAGTTCCCTCTTCATTAATCAAAAGAATTTCGCCGGGTTCAATCTCCCTCACAAACTTAGCTCCGATGAGGTCAAAGGCGCATGTCTCAGAAGCAACCACAGGTGCATCCTTAAGCTGACCGAGAACCAATGGCCTGAAACCAAAAGGATCTCTGGCTGCGATCATTTCGTTCTCCGTCAGGATGAGCAAAGAGTAGGCTCCTTCCACCTGTTTGAGGGCATGGACCGTTCGCTCTACGGAGCTTTTTTCCTTGGAACGGGCCATGAGGTGAACGATGACCTCGGTATCCATATTCGACTGAAAAATGGATCCTCTGGATTCGAGTTCGCTTTTAATAAGAAAGGCATTGGTCAGATTACCGTTGTGGGCAATGGCCAAGCTTCCTTTGTAATAATCCACAGAAAAAGGTTGGGCATTTCTGAGCTCGCTTGAACCAGCGGTTGAATATCGGACATGGCCGATGGCACTTTTTCCGGAGAGTCTCTTTAGAATATGTTGAGTGAAGACTTCAGAGACCAATCCCATCTGACGGTAATGATGGAGTTGTCTATTGTCTGAGGAGACGATCCCAGCGCTCTCCTGACCACGATGCTGAAGGGCATAGAGACCTAGATAGGCGAGGTTGGATGCTTCAAGATGATTATAAATCCCAAAGATACCGCACATGAGTTCTCCCCTTAAAAGGGTTCAAGGAGTCGAGGGGGCAAGGGTTCTAGAGGTTTCTTTTAAAAGTCTTATAACAGCTCCTTTATTCAAGACAAATAGACTTAAGGTCCCAGACTAGACCCCTTGAATCCTGGACCCCTTGAGCCCTCCCGAGTCTTAATCATTGTATCCATTTGGATGGTTTTTGTGCCATTTCCAGGCGGTTTCAACAATCGTTTCCAGATCAGGGAAGTTTGGAATCCACCCCAGTTCCTCCCTAATTTTTTTTGAACTGGCCACCAGCCGGGCAGGGTCCCCCGGTCTCCTTGAGGAATCGACCGAAGCAACCTCTCTGCCAGATATTTTTCTTACCGTCTCAATCACTTCTCTCACTGAAAATCCATTCCCATTTCCCAGATTATAAATTCCAGAAATTCTCTCTTGATCTAATTTCCCAAGGGCTAAAATATGGGCATGGGCAAGATCGATGACATGGATATAGTCGCGGATGCAAGTACCATCGGGAGTATGATAGTCTGTACCAAAAACAGGAACTGAAGCTCCATCCAAAGCTGCTTTGATTACTAATGGGATCAAATGGGTTTCCGGAGCGTGATCCTCTCCAAACTTACCCTCTGGATCAGCCCCTGCGGCATTGAAGTATCTGAGAGAGATGAAGTTTAATTTGCCTCCATCATGGAAGGCCTGTAGCACCTTTTCAAATATCCATTTTGTCTCGCCATACGGATTCGTAGGGAGGCAAGGATGATCTTCCCTTATAGGAATGGTTTTAGGTTCTCCATAGACGGCGGCAGATGAAGAGAATACGATTTTCTTTATCTCAAAAGCCTCCATCATTTCAAGAAGATGCAACCCATTTCTCACATTATTGTTGAAATATTTAACCGGATTCTGAACGGATTCTCCTACCAGGCAATTGGCTGCGAAATGCATTACAGTATCAATTGGCTGGGATTGAAAAGTCTCTTTAAGTTTCTTTTGATCCGACAGGTCCCCTTCTATGAGGAGGGCATCTTTTGCGGCATTTCGATGACCGGTTTGAAGATTATCGAAGACAATGGGCTTATAGTTTCGGTGGAGAAGCTCCTTAACCACATGACTTCCGATATATCCTGCTCCACCCGTTACAAGAATTGCCGCCATCTGATCATTTTATAAGGGATTTCAGATCTGTTTGTCAATGAAGCAGACCCTTCTCTCATATCTCTTTTACGCGGACGTTTGCAGGTGATTTCTCGATGGCTTCCGAAATATCTTTTAGATACTTGGAGATTTTTTCTTCTTTATCGGACTGAAGAACAGGGACATAGTTGATTCCACGCTGCTCGTAGGCATCGAGAGTATCTTTCACCGTTAGGGTTTCAATCGTCCGTCCTGGTTGAAAGGCCGCTTCCTGTTTGTCCTCTCTTACCGTTTCAACGACAAGTCCAGCCTCGGTCAATTCTTGAAGGAAGGTCCGCAAAAAACGGACCGGGATTTTGAGGAGATGGGAAATCTGGCTGATGCTCAATGGCTTTTCACCTTGAGAAAATCTTTCCACAAGGAGATGAAAGATCCTCAGAATGAGGACTTTTTTTGATGCCACGCTTATTCGTGAATAGTCCGGGTGAAACCCGAATGTTACATGATGCTCAATAGCGAAAGCGATTTCTGCTCCGAACAGGACGATCATCCAACTCAGCTGAAGCCATACCAAAAAGAGTGGCAAGGCAACAAAACTACCATAAATGGCACCGTACTTCACTACCCCGATCTGGAATTTGATGTAGGCCCATTGAATCAACTGGAAAATCGTGCCTGCCGCAATGCCTCCCAGGATACCCGATTTGAGCGGAATTCGAGTATTTGGCATAATTAAATAAAGCACCGTTAAAAGTGCCCAAATTGAGACGTAGGGGAGGAGAGTCAATAGGAAAAAGATTACCGGACTGAAGATCCCTAAGAGGTCGACTTGACGAGCGATCAGCTTTAACTGACTTGCAACCATCACCGTGGCACTAGTTGAAATGATCAGGAGGACAGGGGCCAAGATCATCAGGGACAAGTAATCGCTGAACTTTCTTACAAGGGTTCTCGATTTTTTGACTTCCCAGATGGTATTGAAAGAGTCTTCAATTTTTCCTAATATAGAGATCACCGTCCAGAAAAGCAGGATGACCCCAACCCCGGCAATGAGTGTCCCCTTCGTATGCTCAAGGAGGGTATTGGCAAACGTAAGGACTTGATTGGCGATATCCATCTGCCAATTGGCCTTCTCTGCCATTTGGAGGATCTGTTTTTCGATGAGTTTTTGAAGACCGAAACCTTTAGCCATCGCAAAGGCTACGGCCAAAACGGGAACCACATTGAGCAGAGAATAATAGGTCAAAACCGAAGCGGTCTTCTGACAATGATCTCTCATAAATCCTCTTGCTGCCAGAAGAATAATCCGTAGATATTTGATGGTAAAGGCTTCTATAGGTGAAAGATCTTTTAATTGAATTTCCCAAATACCGGTCTTAAGGAAGGTGAGGAAACGTGATAGCATTGTAGGTCTCCTATTCTATTTTAGCAGGCTGCTAAAAAACCTCCACAAACAGTCACTTCCGCCCCGTATCCAATACGGGGTAAATTCCGGCGGGACTCCGGGGTACCCTGAAAAAACCGGATTCCTGCTTCCGAAGAAATGACCAAAAGGACAGAAATGATTTCTTCTGAAACCTGTTAGACCCACCTTCAAGCTGTCTTTAATTCAGAAGTGCAGTTTGGACAACGCGTTGCCTTAATCAGAATTGTTGAAAGGCAGTAAGTGCACTCTTTCGTTGTTGGCACAGCAGGGGGAGCTTCCCCTTGGCGCTTCAGTTTATTAATCGTCTTCACAAGCAGAAACACACAAAATGCGACAATGACAAAGCTGATGACGGTGTTAATGAAAATACCGATATTAATACTTACCGCACCCGCTGCCTTGGCAACGGCAACCGTTGCGTAGGGACCGGCCACTTTGCCATCTTTCAAAACAAGAAAGAGATTAGAAAAATCAATATTCCCCAGAAGCAGACCGATGGGTGGCATGATGACATCCTGGACAAGCGAATTGACAATGGTGCCGAAGGCCGCCCCGATGATAATTCCAACAGCCATATCCACTACGTTTCCCCGCATCGCAAATTCTTTAAATTCCTTTAGCATCGCTTGTTCCCCCCTCTTGGCTTATAATAAAGACACTTGTCTCTGTGTGTATTCTACTAAATGTCTCTATATAATCAAATAATTTTTATTGCTTGCACCCCTCTGTCCCGAATGTCTGTCTTCTCTCCTGAGAAGACAGATAAAGAACTCTTGTGATTTCTTAATTGTGTAAGTATCAAAAAGAATGCGCATAACGTCTTTTTCTAACAAATTTAGTGCTGGACTATTCCATGCAAATTTAGTAAGCTCCTCATACCGCACAATTTTGCACCCCCCAATCCTAAAATTATTGAAGGGCTAGAAAAGGACTAAAAATCGTGGAGTCACTTCTAAGTCACTTCAAATTTGGTCAGTTCGAGTTTGTCCTAAGAACGCTCGACAGTATCCGCCTGCCCGCATACAAAGGGTCTACCATTAGGGGTGGATTTGGTCACGCTTTTAAGAAGGTTGTATGCGTCAACAAAGATAAGGTCTGTGAATCCTGCCTGCTAAAAGGAAAATGTGTCTACTCTTATATTTTCGAAACCCCACCCCCGTCAGATACCTTAAAGATGAGAAAATATCCTTATGCACCTCATCCCTTCGTCATTACTCCACCTTTGGAAGAGAAAAGGACATATCGGGAAGGTGACACCCTCTGCTTTGAATTAACCCTGATCGGTAGATCAATCGATTTCCTTCCCTATTTCATCTATACATTCGATGAGTTGGGTAGGGTGGGTATCGGTAAGGGGAGAGGAAAATATCAATTAGAGGAGATTAGAGCAATCCTTCCATGTAAAAAATCCGAAGACCAGGGTGAAAAGGGCAGCATACTCTATTCTGGAAAGGAGAAGATTCTCCATAGCAGTTATAAAGCCGTAGCCATTGAAGATCTTATCCCCTCGCGCCTAACACCTGACACCTTACGTTTGAAATTCTTGACTCCTACCCGTTTGAAATATGATGGGCAGCTCTCTCCGACCCTTGAATTTCACATCCTGGCTCGAAATCTTCTCAGAAGGATATCTCTCCTTTCCTATTTTCATTGTGAAAAGCAATTGGAGCTCGATTTTAAAGGGTTAATTGAGGAAGCAAAGGATGTAAAGGTTCAAAAGGGGAATCTCCACTGGCTGGATTGGGAGCGTTACTCCAATCGCCAGGACACAAAGATAAAAATGGGCGGGTTTATCGGATCAATTACTTTTGAGGGTGGCTTTAAAGAATTCCTCCCATTCTTAATCCTGGGAGAATATATCCATGTCGGAAAAGGAACGAGTTTCGGCCTTGGGAAATACAAAATTTTGAGTTTTGAATCTTGAATCCTGAATTTTGAATCCTGAATTTGGTTGGATGGGGAAAATATTTTCAAAATGTTTCTCTTCTTGATCAGAAGGAACAAAAAGCAGTAGGATAGGGTTCATGAACATGAAGACCTATCGGGGAATTCTGATCTTCGTCGCTGGAACAACCCCCCAAATCGTAACGGAAACGCTTTACTGTCTCACGCAAACGATTCAACCTCCTATCTTTCCGGATGAAATTTATATTATTACCACTTCAAATGGAAAAGACAAAATAAAGGAGGAGCTTCTCGACAAAGGGCTTCTCACGGCTTTTTCAAAGGAATTCAACCTTCCCCCAATTCCACTGACCAGAGAATCGATCCACGTTATTTGCGATGAGAAGGGCAATCCCTTGGAGGATATTAGGGAGGTTTCCCATAACGAATCGCTTGGCGATTTCATTGCAGATTTCGTAAGGGACAGAACAGAGGACCCAAGCGTGAGGCTTCATTGTTCTTTGGCCGGAGGCCGAAAGACGATGTCTTTTTATCTCGGTTCGGCTCTTCAGCTTTTTGGAAGGACGTGGGATAAGCTTTATCACGTCCTCGTCACCCCTGAATTTGAATCTCATCCCGATTTTTACTATAAGCCCAAGAAGAACAGGGTTCTTGAATTAAAGGACAATAATGGAAAGGTTCTCAGGAGACTTCATACAAAGAATGCCCAGATTTCGCTTGCTGAACTTCCTTTTGTTCGTCTCAGGGATAAAATTCCTCTGGGCGGGAGAGGTTTTAAGGAGCTGGTTAGGGAAGGGCAGCGTGAAATCGACATTGCCTCCATACAGCCTTCGGTGAGACTAAATCTCTCTGAGAAGGTGGTTTATATCGGCCATGTGGGAATCGATATGGTCCCGATACAAATGGTTCTTTATGTGAATCTGTTGAGGCGAAAAATAGAAGGGTGCCATTTCTCTGAAAGGCTTTACTGCTTAGATTGCATTGACTGTTTTCCTTTTCTTGGTGACTTGTCAAACAGGAAGACTCTTGAGGAAATAGTAAAAGATTATCAAAAGGCCTATGGACCTTCTTCAGGACGGGTGGAGGAGTTTCGGCGACATTGGGAGAAGAGAGGTGGCATCGATTCAGATACTCTGAGGCAGAATATTAGCAAGATCAACACGACCTTGAAGGAATCCATAAAGGATGAAACATTATTGCCTTATTTTATCATCTCACCCATTGGAAAACATGGAAGCAAACGCTACGGCATAAGGGTAGAGAAAGAAAAGATTAGCATTGAATGAACAGGGCCAAATTTAAGATTAGCAGATTCCTTTATAGAAAAGGGCTATCCAGGGACCCTGAAGCAGCGAGAGAGTAGGGAGACAAAAGATGGTTGATAATCGGCGCTATGAAATAGTACTTGGGGCACTTCTTCACGACATCGGGAAATTCTTTCAACGGGCATCCGCCACTGAATCAGTCCTAAGTGAGATAAGCCGACGCATGGAAAGTACCCTCTGCCCGATAATTCAAGGACGATATTCACACCGTCATGTCCTGTTTACCAATGAATTCTGTGACCGGCGACTGGAATACCTCCCCGAGGGTTTAAATAGAAATTCCATAACCAACTATGCCAGCTATCATCACAGGCCTGATTCTACACAACAGGAGATCATTCATCAAGCTGATATGCTTTCCTCTGGGATGGAACGCGAAGAGGACGAAGAATACGAAGGGAAACCCTCTGGGTTCAGGAAAATCCGCTTGCGCCCGATCATGGGTGAAATCAGAATTGAGGGACGGAAACCGCCAGCAAGAGGTTCAGCTTGGGTACATAACCTTACTGAATTGGATCCTAAGGAAGCCTTTCCATTTCCAGTTGATTCGGCGGAGTTGAAACCACCTGAAGGGGAAGATTTGACGAAGGAATATGAAGAACTCTGGAAAAGGTTTCTCCTCGCTTGGGGAAAAAACCGAGTTCGTGATGCTTGGGGCTACGTCAATCGGACTCTGGGAATTCTGGAACATTACACGTGGTGCATTCCATCAGCGACAAACGTATTCCCGGATATTTCTCTCTACGATCACTTGAAGACGACAGCAGCGATTGCCGCTTGCCTTAATGATGCTGCTGCATCAACGGAACCCTTTCTTTTGGTTGCCACTGACTTTGGGGGGATTCAGAACTACATATTCGCTATCCGAAGCGGCGCTGGTGGTCTGGCCCGCCGTTTGAGGGCACGGTCTTTTCTCGTGTCGTTGCTGGAAGATTTTGTCATTCATAGGATTTTAAGAGCGGTCGATCTTCCGATGACAAACTGCATCATATCTTCCGGCGGCAAATCCTACCTTCTTCTCCCCAACACTGAAAAATGCCATCAGGATATTTCAACCGTGAAATATGAAATGGACCATTGGTCATTGGAAAAGACTCGTGGTGAGATTCGGATCAATATTGCAGCAATTTCGTTACAGCGAGAGGATCTCAAGGATTTTTCACATTCACTTTACAGAGTCAATTCTGCTTTACGCGAGGGAAAAGAAACTCCTCTAAGGTCATGCCTTCAAAACTCACAAGGCTGGGCAGAGTTTCACGGGTTGCTTAGGCAAATGGAGATACCGGCTAATGGAGGCCTTTGTGACTCTTGCCAAAGAGATGCGGGAGAAATGAGATTCGTTCGGGACAAGCAAGTTCCCGTCTGCGACGGGTGTCATGAAGACCAAGAGGTCGGAGGGATTCTCCCTCGGTCTAAATACATTGCATTCTTCGAAAGAGGCGAAGGCCAATTCACACTGCCGTTTGGAACTTATGATTTAATGGATTCTGTGGAGGCATTGCAGGGGGATCCATACCTTGTACTGTCCATGGATGGCTACCTGGATGCTCCGTCCAACATACCGCTTATCTCAGGATTTCGAGCTCGTTACGTTCCACGTAATGATAATGGAGAAATATTAACCTTTGAAGAGCTAGCCAAGATTGCACAAGGCCGTAAGAGCATAGCCTATATGAAGTCTGACGTGGATAACCTCGGCTTCATTTTCAGTTATGGACTCAAACGGGAGGGAGAGGGTGACCGAACATCAATATCAAGAGTCACGACCTTGTCGCGTTCACTGGATATATTCTTTTCCGGATACTTTGACTGTTTGCTAAGGGAAGAATTTCGAAGTGTTTACACAATTTATTCCGGAGGTGATGATCTTCTCTGCCTTGGGCCTTGGGATCAAATAATGGCATTAGCGTTGAATGTACGCGAGCAATTCCAACTTTACTCCTGCCGGAATCCGGCGTGGGGGATGTCGTCAGGGATCGCCCTAGTCGGGTCAAAAATGCCCGTCCTCTCGGCTGCTCACCAGGCTGATCAAATGCTCGATATAAGCAAGGAAACACCTGGACATGAAATTGTTCCTTGGCCGGTCGAGCCCAAAGCTGGGAATGTAGAGAAAGATCGAATAACCGTTTTCGGAACATCCATTCCATGGGGCAGCTACCATGAACTTATTAAGAAAGCGATGTGGCTGAGCGACCTGATTCAAAAAGGAAAGATCAATACCGGGAAGGTCCGAAGACTACTGCAGTATGCAGAAATGTTTAGGACCTTTCACAGGACAGGAGATACCCGAAACTTAAGATACGTCCCTTTGCTATCTTATGACCTTCGGCGCAATTGGAGTTTGCAGGAGGATGATAAAGAGGTTCAGGATGCTCTGAGATGGGCTCAGGAACTATTGATCCCAGAAAATCCGCAGATGAAGGAATTGCGTTTTGTCTGTGAGTATTCTCTTAACGCAGTAAGAGAAAAGGAGGGGAAAAATGGTCAAGATTGGTGATGCGGTCGGGTGGCAAAAGTCTAGTACAAAAGCACCGGATGTTCCGAAATGCCAGAAATGTGGGAAGCCTGTAAAAGATCCAAAATATAAACTTTGCTTTGAATGTAGTCAGAAAACAAAGCTTGAAAGTCATGAAGGAACTCAGGAGATAAATTTACCAAGGGAATGTGTCTTTGAAACCTTCTACGACGACCAAAACCACTTGAAGAGGGAAATATTTATTGAGGCAGCCGAAAAAGCATCGGGAATCTTCATGGGTGCAAATATTTCACAGACCTCCATCCGCAATCTATTCCATCTTCTAAAGGATATGGCCAACCGTTTACAGGCGGACAGGAGACTTGATTTCGGAATTGCACGGGAAACCTTTTACAAGTTCCATCGGCAGGTTGTTTACAACGCCAACCGGAAGGGGGACAGAGGGCCGCTATTGCACCCAGTATTCAAGGAGTTCGTCGAAAAACATTTAGACACTGCGACGACCGGGAGGGAACAGTATCTTGGATTTGTTGAATACCTTACCAGCATCGTTGCAAGACTGAAATCCAAGTAGATCAAGAAAGGAGGCAGGCAGTGAAATTAAAAGAATATTTGGAGGTTAAGGGGGCTATTCTTTTGAAAGAAGGGCTAAGGGTCGGAGGAACAAAAGAAGCTGTGGGGATTGGGGAAACAGATAACCCGATTATCCGGCATCCTATTACACGGAAGCCGTACCTCCCCGGTTCATCAATTAAGGGGAAAGTCCGCTCGTTGCTGGAACAAAAATATAGCGAGTCTTCGCAAAAAACGGGCCGCCCATGTGATTGCGCTTCTTGTTTCATCTGTTCCCTGTTTGGTTGTGGTAATCCTTCGAAGGGGACAGAGCCTTCCAGACTAATCTTTCGAGACGCTCCATTGGTTGGGGAAAGCGAGAAAGAACTTGACAAAGGCCTTCCAGGATCATTTGCCGAAGTTAAAACTGAAATTGCGATGGATCGAAACAAGGGCAGAACGATTACCGGCTCTCTTCGGACACAAGAGAGAATTCCAGCAGGAGCAAAATTCGATTTTAGTTTTACCATTCGCCTCTTTGAGGAGGATAATCCCCGGCGGGCAGATTATCTAAATAAACTTGCCGAAGCCTTTGAAATGCTTGAGAAAGACTACCTCGGCGGCTCTGGGACAAGGGGTTATGGACAGGTTGAAGTGATGACGAGCGATCTAGGAAGACATATGTTTGAGCACCTTCGAGGGCTGGCAAAATCCTGAGGAGAAAAGCTGTGGGAAAATACAAATGCTATCAGTTGTTAATTGGGTTGAAATCCCTGCTTGGCACACCGTGGCAAGCTGATACCATCATTGGCCATTTAGCCTGGTTGGTAGCCTATCAGGAAGGGAGTAGTGGCGTAAAAGATCTACTCTCTCATTTCTTAGAAGGAAACCCCCCTTTTGTTTTTTCTGATGGATTCCCTGCTGGCCTTTTCCCCCGGCCCATCGGTTTGTGGCGACCACAGGCGCCTAAAGATCTTGCTTCATATGCCGATGAAAAGATTAAACGAAAATCAGAGTTCCTAAGTCTCGCTCAATTCGAAGCGCTACGCCGCGGTAGAGAGATCGAAATAGAACCTATTGCCTCCCCCTGGATTGAGCTTGAGACGCTCCATTCCACAATCAGTCGACAAACTGGGACGACGAGCGGAGAGGCTGGAAACCTTTTTTCAACTGAATCATGGACCATCAAACAAGATCTTCGGGCAAACAATTACCCCTCTCTTTCTATATTTGTTTATTGCTTTGACGAATGGGTCGAGAGAATTGAAAGATGGTTCAAAGATCTATCACTGGTTGGTTACGGGAGAGACAAATCCGTTGGATCGGGTCAATTCGAATTCGCCGGGGTACAACCATGGGATGGATTTGGAGAGTTTGATGGAGCCAATGGATTCATTTCTCTTTCAAACTATGCTCCAGACATTAATGATCCAACTGAGGGCAAGTGGTTACTCAACGTTAAGTATGGCAAATTGGGGGAAAATGCGGGCAGTGGTAGCCCCTTCAAAAGACCACTCCTTCAGGTTAAACCAGGCGCTACATTTTTTACTGGAGAGAAACCAAAGCCCTTCTACGGCGGAGTGGTAAAGGGACTTGCCCCAAGTTTTCCCGATTCTATTCAAATCTGCTATTGCCTCGCTGTTCCGTGCCGGCTAAAGAAACATGAGCTTGGAGGCTAATTCGTGGCAGAAAAAATAAAAGCAATGATTGTTTCTGTGGGTGGAACATCTGCCCCAATTATTTTTTCTTTGAATAGATCGAAGCCCGAATACATCTGCTTCTTTATCTCAAAGCAGACGAAAAAGATGCTCGAAGAAGAGATCATACCAAATCTTGATTTTAAGCCTCGCCATTATGATTGGATTGTGACACCAAACGCAGAGTCACTTTCAGATTGCTATTCTGAACTATCTAAGCAATTTCAAGCTCTCTTAGAGAAATGGGAAGTGGATCCTAAAGATGTTTGCGTGGACTTTACGGGAGGAACGAAAACGATGTCCGTTGCCCTTGCATTGGCAACGGTAGATGAGTCCTGTTGTTATAGCTATGTGGGTGGTGACGAACGATCCAAGGGTGGTGTAGGAGTGGTCGTCAATGGAAAGGAGAAGATGTGGTTTGTCGAGAACCCATGGGATCAAATTGCCCTGACAGAAAAAAAGGAGGCTTCGATCCTCTTTAATAAGGCAAGGTATGCATCAGCAGCAGACATCCTCGAAAAGTGTATTGCGCGGGTGAGTGGGGAGCAAAAACCGTTCTTTAAAGCGTTGCGTGAAATGGTGAGAGGCTACGATTTATGGGACCGTTTCAGGCATAAAGAAGCCAAGGATAGGCTCTACAAAAGCTACGATGTATTATCGGCATTTTCCCATGGGTCAGAGAAGAGGGAAATGAAGGACTTAGTCAAAAGACTTTATGAAAACATCGAATTCCTTGAGAAACTGCTTTCCAGTGATAGACCTTCGACTCTTTACTTCCACGACCTCTTAGCCAATGCAAGAAGGAGATCTGGACTCGAAAAGAAATTCGATGATGCGGTTGCAAGGCTTTATAGAGGAATAGAGGTTTTGTCCCAGGCGGAACTAAAGAAGGTGTATGGAATTGAAACTTCCAATGTTGAAGCGAACGCCATTCCATGGACGCTTCGGGAAGAGTATCTCTCCAGGTATAAAGACAAACGTTACTCAAAAATTAAAATACCTCTTTTTGCCTCTTATCAACTATTAAAAGAGCTAGGAAACGAATTAGGAAAAGAGTTCTTCAATCTTTATGATAAAGAGATCAGATCTCTCCTTGACATTCGAAATTCTTCTATACTTGCTCATGGATTTAATCCGGTTGATGAAAAGACTTTTTTGAAATTATTTGACTCCATTATGAAATGTTCTGGAACTGAAGAGGAGAATATTCCAAAATTTCCGATTTTGAAGGTATGAATATTAAAGACATCGAAGCCCAAATCAAAACCGATCCTTTCAATCCAGCTCATCACATTGCTCTGGCCGTAGCCTATCTTGAGGAAGGAGACGAAGAGCGGGCCCGAAAGGTTATTGCGATCAAAAGAAGATTGCCATCCAAAGACCCTTCAGTCCATTTTGAATGGGGGAGGCTTTGCGAGGAGCTGGGTATGGCTCGTCAAGCGAGAGAATCGTATGAACAGGCGATTGCCTTAAGTCCAAACAATCCGGAGTATCATTTCCGCCTGGCCCTTCTCTATCATGAAAAGGGCGCTTGGGAGCGCACCCTGAAACACCTTCAGAAAACCATTTCTCTTTCTCCCCAAAATGGAGACGCAAAGACAATGCTTGCCTCCCTCTATGAAGAGATGGGGTTTAAGGGGGCGGCCATCGCAGTTCATGGAAGGGAGAGGAAGACTGACTTGGTCTTTCAAACCTTTTCATTTGATTTCTCCGAAGAAGATATGAATATCATTCTTGATCTCTTCAAAGGAAAAGAATTCGGCTATGCGGTGCACAACCTGAGCGTGACAGGAATAGCCAATCCTTCCTTTGTGAAAGGTGTCTTGGGATTTAACGAGATTCGCAGCCACCTGAGGGGAGAGGAGACATACGGCGTCTACCCGCTGAGAACGGACAGAACTCTTAGATTCACCTGCGTCCATGGTGCTATTCCGTGGAGAAAGGTGCTCGAAAATACGAAGAACGCAGGACTTCTCACCCTTCTGGAGCAGAAGGTCCATCAGTATGCGCGGGAGGTGATCCGGAAATCGCGAGAAGATGGTATTCCGGCATACCTGGAAAACTCAGGTGAAAGGGATCGAAGGGTCTGGTTCTTTTCTGAGGAGTTCATTCCTCTGGAACTTGCGGAACGGTTTCTAAATACCTTGCTCGACAAACTTCCGGCTCCTTCTTCGGATATTACGGTTGCTTTTTTCCTTGGAGTCAAAGGAAAGGGAATCGGATATGAGGACCACCCGGTTATGCTTCCCCTCGGATTCAACCGGAGGACGGGGAAACGATGTTTCTTCATTGATGAGTATGGAGATCCATTCGAAGACCAGCTTCTGTGGGTAAAGAAAATTCGGCCCATAACCAGAAGCGAGATTCAGGGCTTCATCATGAGTACCGAAAGGCGAAAGTACGATTGGTATCTTGAAGGTTACGAACCGCTGAAGCGGCTGGAAAAGAATTGCCCGGTACTCGGAGAGGTCATCCGGAAGGCCCGGTCCGGTAGGATGCTCAGGCATGGAGAGAAGATGGTGGTCTTCTTTACGCTAGGTTTCTTGAACGATAATCTCACTTCCCTTCATACGGTTCTTGAACCGTGTCCCGACTATAGACCGAAAAAGGTTGACCGCCTGGCTTCTCGCCTGAAGTCGAATCCTATCAGTTGTCCAAAGATAAGAGAACTGTTACCTGAAACCACAGCTTATCTTCCATGCAACTGTTCCTTTACGATTCGCGAAGGGAGCTATCCAAGTCCCCTTTTACATATTAACCCGGGGTTAGTGCCGTCAAGGAGGGAGAAGTTATCTCTACCTCCGTCTGCAGAAGAAATCGCGATGGAATATGGTGTCCTGAATAATAGAATCGAAGAGCTTACGAAGAGAAGAGATGAATTGAAATTGATGCTGAGAGATGTACAACATTAAGTCCAACGTTCATGGTTCCTTGTTCATCGTAGGATCGATGTTATGAGTATAGTCTATTTGATGGAACAGAATGCTTCGGTTTCGAAAGAAGGAGGCCGGCTCCTCGTAAAGAAAGAAGGAGTGGTTTCACATACCATTCATCTTTTTAAACTCGAGCAGGTCGTTGTTTTCGGGAATATTTTCCTCACACCCGCTGCAATACGTTACCTTCTCAAGGAGGGTGTTGACACGGCTTTTATGACAAGGCAAGGCCGTTATTTGGGAAGATTACAGAGTGCTCTCGGCAAAAATATCGTTCTGAGAAGAGAGCAATTCCGAAAGATGGAAGATGAAGGGTTTTGCCTGAAAACAGCTAAATCGCTCGTCAAGGGAAAACTTGCCAATCTCAGGACAGTCCTGATGAGGCTGAACCGGCAAAGAGAGAATTTGGAGCTTGATAATAAGATTCTGGCTCTTCGTAATTTGATCCCGAAGGTAGACGAAGCCGGTTCGCTCGATACGCTACGAGGTTATGAGGGAAGGGGAACCGCTATCTATTTTGAAGGCTTTTCAAAAGGATTTCTTGCTGAGGACGTGGAATTTCCGGGTCGTGTGAGAAGGCCCCCAACTGACCCGATTAATGCCTTGCTCAGTTTAGGCTACACCCTTCTTTTGAATCAAGTAATAGCCGCAGCGAGTCTGGTTGGTTTTGATCCTTATTTTGGCTCCCTCCACCCAGTCGATTATGGCCGCCCATCACTTGCCTTAGACCTGATGGAAGAATGGAGACCAATCATTGTCGACACGCTCGTCCTGAGCGTGTTCAATCTTAAAGCACTTACTCCATCTGACTTTGAAGAGAGAAAGCCGGGCTCGGTCGAAAAGGAGTCTGTGGAAGCCGTAGACACGGTGAACGAGCGAGAAGAAGAGTTGACGGAGTCATCCAGAACTGCGGAGAAGGACAGGCCAGCTATCCTCCTTACAGAATCCGGGTTCAGAAAATTCATAACACAGTATGAGAGGAAGATGGGCCAAAAGGTGCAGTATCATTTAACGGAAGAGCATTACACCTACCGGGATTGCATTCGAGAACAGGTTCGTCACTTTGCGAGATATCTCAAAGGGGAAGAGGCAGAGTATCAGTCCATGCCATTGAGGTAGAAAATGCTGGTGATGATTTCATACGATGTGGTTGATGACTCAAAGCGTTTGAGGCTCATGAAGTTCCTGAAGGATTACGGAACCCGAGTGCAGAAGAGCGTATTTGAGTGCAACTTCTCCCCCGATCTTTGCGAGAGGGTTAAGGATGGGGTTGAAAACATCATCAATAAGAGAAGGGACAGGGTAAGATATTACAGGATGTGCGTAAATTGCGAGGATAAAGTCGAAATCTACGGATGGGGAGAGGTCACGGAGGATGAGGAATTTACAGTAGTGTAACGACGAACGATAAACGATGAACAATGAACAGGAAACGAAATTTAGGAACAGGTGTGCGGGCTGAAACATTACACATCGTTGCGAGTTACGATATAAGCGACCCAAAGCGTCTTGCAAAGGTAGCGAGGGTGATGAAGGGTTATGGTGAAAGAGTGCTGAAGAGTGTTTTCGAGTGCAACGTGGAGGCTGAGAGGCTTAAGGATATAAAAACGAAGGTAGAAGAAATCATTGAGCCTATTGAGGACAGCGTGAGGTACTACACTTTATGTGAAAAGTGCGCAAAGGCGGTGGGACATTCTGGAAAAGGGGAGGAATTCCAGGAAGATGAAGACTATCTTGTGCTTTAGGGAGGAACTTGCGCCAACCCTGTTTGAAAACAGGCGTTTTGTAGCTGTTGGAAATCAAAAGAAAAATTTAGTGGCTGAATTAACGGTTTACGTGAGACGGAATTTATGTGTGATTTAGAAATGTTAGCAGCTAAATTAGGGTCAAGAATTGCAGCGCCAGAGCTTTGGGAACCTCGGGTTTCAGTGGGTTCCCGAAAAGTTCCGCTCTATGCATTGAATATTAAGCAGAAAGGAGGGTCACCGTTGGAGACATTGACCTTATGAAGAAGGGATTGCGACACTTGTCAGGAATTTCTAAACCATCTCCGGTGAACAACGTTGGAGACATTGACCTTATGAAGAAGGGATTGCGACTCCAAACACATTTTTTGCTTTTTTAGCATGACAAATCGTTGGAGACATTGACCTTATGAAGAAGGGATTGCGACTTTTGCTTTTTCCATTGTATTATCACTCCTTATTTTTTAGTTGGAGACATTGACCTTATGAAGAAGGGATTGCGACTTCAAGCAGTCTTTTGATTTGCGTGATATGACCCATAGTTGGAGACATTGACCTTATGAAGAAGGGATTGCGACTTTAATGTTATGAGTGATTTATCTCAAATCCTATTCGTTGGAGACATTGACCTTATGAAGAAGGGATTGCGACACTTTGAGGGGCTACGCTATTTAGTTTTTATTCTTGACGTTGGAGATATTGACCTTATGAAGAAGGGATTGCGACCCTTTTTAACGAGCACTCACTCAGTTAGCGGCGTACCGTTGGAGACATTGACCTTATGAAGAAGGGATTGCGACCAGTCAAAAGGAAGAGATAACATCGCATTGAAAATTAAGTGTTGGAGACATTGACCTTATGAAGAAGGGATTGGGGGGCCTGATTTTTGGATGAGGCAGGTGGAAGGTGAAGGGTTTAAGGTGAAAGAAGAAGGGAATTACAGCTTACAAATGGTGTCCTGAGGATTAGTCTTTTGACTTAGATCTTGGACCTTTAACGTTTGGCCTTGCACCTCCCGTAGGAGAACCCGACCTAGTGAAGGAGGGATTGGTTTTTCTACGATGAACAAGGAACTATGAACGATGAACAGATGCAAAGGAATAGCAAGCCGAAGAAGTCAAAGAATTTTAGCCTGGTCGACGATTACGGGGTGTGGTTCGTCAATGATCGATAGCAGCTTCCATGATTCAGCAAAATTGACCGACGGCGGGTGACGAACCCGTCATGAAAGACTGCCAAGAAATAATCCTGTCGGCAAGGTTTTTACTTTTGCGAAAAGCTTCTTATCGGCGGTAATAAAGGAGGCGTCGAGGAGATGGGAGAGGGCGACAAACGATGCATCATAGAAGGTAATATCATGTTCCCGGGCAAGCCGGAAGGTTTCCTCGGCAAGAAGAAGGTCAATGGGATGTGTTTGAAGGGCAAGAGCAAAGGTTTCCCTTAAGATTGTCAGTGCTCCCTTGGAAACGACAGTTTCCTTGAACCGGAGGATGTTGCCCATTTCGTAGAAAAGTAAATCCGGTACATGAATCTCAAGGTCTCCGTGGAGATGCCGTTCGAGAAGCGAGACTGCTTGAGGCACATATTCTTCATCCCCAGGCTGGCGATACCATTTGAAAACTATAGAGGAGTCAACGACATAGAGGGTCATTCGGAATACCTGCTGTCGCGCATCCTTCTGATGACCTTTGTCGAGTCGAACTTCTCCGTCCAGGTTAGGGAACGGAGGGTTTCAAAGGCTTGTTGGACCCGAGGGCTCTCGATGGGTTTCATGGATCGTTTCCCTCCACGAAGGTATTCTCTCAGGGCTTCCCGGACGAGATCGCTCCGGGTGCGATGCTCGGCTTCAGCTGCTTTGTCGACTTCGGATAAGAATCGTTCAGGCAATGAAATCATGACCTTGGCCATTTTCTTCTACCTCCGACAGAATAATAACAAGAAGGATATAAATTGTCAATAACCTTTATAACCTTTATAGACAGACTACTTTGGAAAAGGGAAAGAAAATTAGAAATAGGTTTCAGTTATTTGAAATCATCTTGAGGTATCCTTCATGTCAAACGAAACTACAGCGGCTGATATGAAGGATAAAGCTTTAAATCGCGGATTTGTTTGAAGTGATTGTCGAGGGTGTAGATGGAGACCCTCGAACATCACAGCCCCGCATGTCGAGACTGCATTTTCCATGAGGAGCATTTCAAGATGATCTCCAATTTTTGATCTCGGCCTGAAGAACTCGATCCAGATAGTCGTATCGTCAAGGATTCTATTTTTTAAGAAGGTTTTCTCTCTTCTTTTGAGCCTTCACTTCAAGTTCTTCTTCTTTTTCCCAGTCGTACTCGATTTGAACCTTTCCCTTAAGGGCAATCAACTCTTTCATCTTTCTCTGTTTGATGAATTCCTGCATGGCGGTGGTAATGGCCTTCTTTTTCGATTTTTCACCGGAGATTTTTTGCACCTCTGCAAGAAAATCATCAGGTATGTTCAATGTAACACGCATATTAACCAACTCAATTGTATGCCTATATGATAGATCATACTACGGCATAGGCCAAAAAGAACTTGAGGATGGAAGGGATAATTCGAGATTAGTCAGAAATATTTTCCTTTTTACCCCACTAGAAACAATTCCCGGCTGTTCAGCAGGAGGGTTAGGTTTTATAATAATTCCGGCGGAGTTTAATGCCCCCCTGGAATTTCTAACGGGGCTTACTTCCGAATCTTTCTTCTAACACCTTCAACGCCTCTTCTCTATTTTTGATTTCGCCCTCCACTTGCTTCTGGCGGATGAAGTCGAGGATTTGGCCTACTTGTGGTCCAGGAGAGTAGCCCAGAGCCATGACATCGTGTCCGTTGATCAAAGGGGGCGGGTGAACAATATCTTTCTCCTTAAATAACTCCAAGATTCGGAGGCAGTGGTCTTCCACCACTTCGTCGATCTGAACCGACAGGATGCCGCGGCTTGCTTCTTTGTCGGCAAGGGTGTGAAGAACTAGCAGGGGAGTTTCTTCCCTCATCTGGTTGACCAATCTCTTCAGTGCTCCTTCCTTGGTTCCGCCGGGCAGGTTGAGTATCCTCATGTGATGTTGGACGACGTGTAGAATTTTATTCATCAGCTGATTTGAAAACCTTAATCTCACCATGATTCCTTCCGCCCTTTGGCTGGAATGAGATTCATGGAAATAGAAATGCACCTTTCCCTTCTCATCTTCCGAATAGGTATCTTGCTTGCCGATATCATGGAAGAGGGCGGCATAATATAAAGCGAGCCGATCTTCTTCAGTTAAAGAAATCCTTGCCCCTCTACAAGCGACCCATTCAAGGGCCCAGGATATTTTTTCTACCATGAGAAGGATATGAGGGAGAACGTTTAGGCGATGGTACTCCCCTTGACCAAGGCTCTCTAACCCTCCCAACTCCGGAAAGAGCGTGAGGAGCAAGGTCGATTCATAAAGGGATTTCGCCCCTGCAAAGGCACGGGAGGAGAGGAGGATTTGATCCAGTTCGGTTTTGACGCGCTCGCCGGGGATTTTCCTGATCTGTTCCTTTTTTGAGGAGATTTCCCTGATGAGATCCTCATCCATAGTGAATCCTTCGAGGGTGCAAAGGTAACGGATCGCTCGCAGCATCCTTAGTGGATCCTGATCGATGGAATGGTCAGAAACCGTGCGGATCAACTTCTTGCCCATATCCTTAAGGGACCCCTCAACCGAATGAAAGGTCTCATCTTGCAGGGAGAGGGCCATCGCATTGATCGTAAAGTCTCTCCTCTTAAGATCTTCTTCGATTGTTTCCCCTTGTAAAAAAGCAATATCGACGGACAACCCTTCTTTGATGATTCGATAAGCGACGGTGTTCATCTCCTCCTTTCCTACCTTAAAGAAGTGAAGGCCAAGGGTTTCCTCAATGATCTTAATGGATGAAGCTGCATCTTTCGGCAAGGCGAAGTCATAATCCTTCCCTTGTGTTCCAAACAAGAGATCCCGGAGGTAACCTCCTACCAAAAAAAAGGAGATCCTCTTCTCTTTTGCCAGTCTCGACAACTTAGAGAGGATAGGGTCCTTACGGATTTCTTGCTTAATATTCTCCATCACCATTTGTAACTCTAACTTCTGGTTTCTCCCTTGCTGGACTTCAGACTTTAGACATTTGACACCATACTTTTCCATATGAGAAATCAAGCCTTCCGGTCTTCTCAAACCTTCTTGAGCCTTTGCCCAAATTCTTAATAGATATCAAACCCCGAAGTCCACTCTTTCGAAATTCCTTCGTAGCCTTATGTATCAAGAGTGCTCATTTATCTGCTAACTGCCAACTCCTTATCTTTCCCGCAGTCTCTGGCCATTTTGCTTCATTAGTCTAATGTCTGATTCACAGAGGATTTCAGTTTGATAAAGCCCTTTTTTTATGATAAGTTAGCTAAAATAGCATATTCGATCAAGTGGAGCATTGTCAATTGCCGAAGACGATCAGGGAGGAGTTGGAAGAGCGGGAGAAAGAAAGTCTCTCTCCTTTTGCGGCCTTGAGTTCAAGGTCGAAAGGCCGCCCATCTTTTGAGGAGGAATGTCCTCTCCGGCCAGCCTTCCAACACGACCGAGATCGAATCATCCATTCCAAGTCTTTTCGGAGACTGAAACATAAAACCCAGGTCTTTCTCATTCCAACGGGCGATCATTACCGGACGCGATTGACGCATACCCTTGAGGTTTCTCAAATTGCAAGAACGATCTCGAAAGCCCTCCGTCTCAATGAGGATTTAACAGAGGCCATTGCATTGGGACACGACTTGGGTCATACCCCGTTTGGACATGCCGGGGAGGATACCTTGAATGAGATCGTCCCAGGGGGATTCAACCATGCTGATCAAAGCCTGAGAGTCGTCGATCTCTTGGAGAAGGACGGGAAGGGACTGAATCTCACCTTTGAGGTCCGAGACGGTATTTTGAAACATACCAAGGGGAAAGGGGAGATCCTTTGTGAGGACCCTGAAGCGATGGCTTTAACCCGTGAAGGTCAAGTGGTGCGGATTGCCGATATCGTTGCTTACATTAACCATGACATCGATGATGCGATTCGGGGTGAAGTGATTTCCTCAGACGATATTCCAGAGGATTGTCTGAAATGTCTGGGCGATACCCATTCCAAACGAATTGATACGATGGTTAATGATATCATCCAAGAAACCCTTGCATCGGGTGACGGAAGGCTGTCCATTTCAAAGGAGGTCCTCTCTGCGGTGTGGGACCTGCGGGCTTTCCTTTGGGAACATGTCTACGAGAACAACGCTGTTCATACCGATTTCTACAAGGCGACAAAGATTTTAAAAGAACTCTATCAATATTTGGTTGACCATCCGGATTATTTTTTATCGTTGATCAAGATGGAATCGCTTTACGACTCGTTGGAACGATGTGTCTGTGACTTTGTGGCCGGCATGACGGACCGCTATGCCTTCAGTCTTTATGAAAAACTTTTTCTCCCCCTTCCCTGGGTCGTTTTATGAAGAAGAGAGGTTTTGGGAACAAGTCGAAAAGGGGTCGCTCAAAAGAATCCATTCGGGTGATCATTCTCGGAGCTGGGGGAAGGGATTTTCACAATTTCAACACTTACTTCAGGAAGCGTCCCTCTTACCGGGTGATGGCTTTCACTGCTACCCAGATTCCCTTCATTGCTGACCGAATCTATCCCCGGCAGCTTGCTGGGCCCCATTATCCCCAAGGTATTCCCATCTACCCAGAAGGGGAACTTGCTCGTTTGCTCTCGGAATATCTTATTGATCAGGTCATCTTTTCTTATAGCGATGTTTCGCATGAAGAGTTGATGGATAAAGCTTCTCTGGTTCTCTCCATAGGCCAGGATTTCGTTTTTCTCGGGCCTAACGAAACGATGATTGAAAGCCAGGTCCCGGTCATCTCTGTTTGTGCGGTCAGGACGGGTTGTGGAAAGTCGGTCATCACGCGAAAGTTAGCCGCTCTTTTAAAAGAGAAAGGTCTCAAGGTATCGGTGATCCGGCATCCGATGGCTTATTGTAAGTTCAAGCCGGTGCTCCGTTTCTCGAATAGGAGGGATGTGGAGGAAGAGACCTGTACGATTGAGGAGCGGGAAGAATTCGACCCTCTCGTGGAGGCAGGAATTACCGTCTACGCAGGTGTGGATTATGAACAGGTATTGAGGGCGGCTGAAGGAGAGTCTCAGGTGATTATCTGGGATGGAGGAAATAATGATTTTCCTTTTATCAAGCCCGATTGGGAGATTGTTCTCGTGGATGCCCTGAGGCCGGGTCATGAGAAGCTCTATTATCCCGGAGAGGTAAATTTGAGAAGGGCTGATCTTCTCATCATTACAAAGGTAAATGAAGGGAGTGAGGAGTCCTTAAGAAAGATAAGAAAGAACATCTCTCTGATGAATCCTGGGGCGGAAGTCGTGGAGGCCCCCTCGGTCACCCGTTTAGATCATCCGGAAAGAATCGCAGACAAAAGAGTATTGGTCGTCGAGGACGGGCCAACCATCACCCATGGAGGCATGCCTGATGGAGCAGGCGCATCGGCCTCGAGAAAGCTGGCCAGAGAACTGGTGGATCCGAGGCCTTATGCGGTGGGCTCGCTGAGGGAGGTCTATCAGAACTTTCCGCATATTGGTCGGGCGCTTCCGGCGATGGGTTATTCAGAAGAGCAGATCAAGGACCTTGAAGAAACCATCCAGCGCTCCGTTTGTGATGCGGTGGTCATCGCCACACCCACGGACTTGGGAAGGAAGATCAGAATCGATCAACCGACCGCGAGGGTCAGCTATGATTTCAACGTCGATCTCCTTCCTCTTATCGATCGTTTTATTGAGAAGAGAGTGACCCCCCAGCGACAGGGAAGGAATGGTGGAAAGCGATGAGAGGTAGTCGGTATAGAGCTTTTCCAGCATCCCCGCCGTATCTCAAAAAGTCCCTTAACTGAGGGATGACACGAAAGACTTCGATTTTCTTGACATTCCATATTCCTTGTGATAGAAAATTACAATTCGGAGAATCATTGTCAATCCTCTCCCATTATCCATAGGGGATCGGAGAATGGCAAAAGAAATTCTTATTGCTGATTCGGATAAGGCTGATCAGAAAGAGTTTCAAAGGATTTTTGAAACCACTGATTATCACCTCCTCTTTTCGGAAAGCGCGGAGGATACTCTTCTCCGGGCAAAACTTTTCAAACCGGATATGATCATCGCTTCAGGGGCGGGCCTTCAAGAGAAGGGCGGTTTGGAATTATGCGGAGCCATCAAAGGAGACCCAGATTTTAAGCACATCCCATTCATCCTGATTTCAAGTATTTTTGATGAGATTTCGGAAAAGGACCGCAAACGATTCCGGGCAGATGGGGTGATCTCAAAACCTCTCAACGAAGGTGAGGTTCTTGATTTGGTGGAGAACCTGATGGAAGAGGAGGCAGCCGAAAAGAGGGGAGAAATGGTTTCTGAAAAGCAGGAGTTTTCGTTGGATGAGATAGGGGAAGGGGATGAAGAAATCATTGAATTGGTAGATGTCGTGGAAGAGCCCGAATCCAGAATGAGCATTGATAGTTTCGTCCCGACGGGAAGAGAAAAACCCATTGGGGAAGTGACTTCTCTGGATTCCTGGGAAAAACTGGGGTTTGAAGAAAAACCAATGGAAAAGGAATTGGAGATTCATCCTGAAAAAAAATTCGGAGGGATGGATCTCCGATTGAAAAGAAAAGTGCCTTTCAAAGAAGCGTCGCCCGAAGAGGAGCTCTTCGACAAGTTCGAATTGGAGGAAATCCTCGAAAAAGTGGAACAACTCAAGCCCTCTTTAGAGAAGGAGTGGCCCGCTGAAAAAGAAGTAAGGGATATCGAAAAGAGGTCCTTCCAGACGGAGGAGCCTGCTGAAAAATTGGATCTCTCAGAATTCGAAAAAGCGCTTCGGAAAGAGGTAAAAGCTGCGCTGCCGCGGGAAGAACCCCAGCCTTTTTTTATCGAGGAACCTAAGAAAAAGATCTCAGAAGAAACCATTTTCACTGGGGAATTGGTAGAGAAACCCTTAGAGGAATCATTAGAAGAATCCCTGGAGAAACCCGTAGAGGAATCTCTGGAAGAACTCCTGGAAGAATCTCTAGAAGAATCCCTAGAGGAATTCCTAGAGGAACCCGTGGAGGTAGAGGAAGTTAAAGAGTTGGCCGAAGAGGAATTTCCAGAAGAACTCTTGGAAGATATACTGGGAGAAGAGGAGATTGATGCCATCGGGGAGCCAAGAGAGCTGAAAGCTGAAGAAGTGAGTCTGGAGGAGCTAAAGGTTGAAGAGATAGAGGAGATTGAAGAAATAGAAAAGATGGAAGAAATGGAAGAGATCGGAGGGGTGGAACAGACAGACCGGATTGAAGAGATGGAGCAGGTGGAAGAAATAGAAGAGATAAAAATGGATAGATTGGAGGAGGGTGAAGCTCCGAAGATGATTCGGGAAGAGGCTCCTTCCTTGCCGAGGGTCGTGGATAAACAGATGCAGGAGGTCATTTCGCAAAAGGTTCAGGAGATAATGGGAGAGATGATGGCAAAACTCGTCCCGGAGATGACCCAGAATGTCGTCGGCTTTACCCTTGAACGGATAGAGAAGATGGTGAAAGAGGTTGTTCCCGATTTGGCAGAGAAGGCGATTCAAGAGGAGATCAAGCGGCTCCAGAAGGGAGAAAAGGGATAGCAGGTTAGAGTTAAAGTGATTTTTTAGGTTGCTTAAAAATGCCCACATGCAAGTTGAGCTCTGCGAAATCCCGCTCGCGGGGGCTCTCGAAATCCTGAGGGGCGAGACGTACTTGAGCGTAAGCTGCAACGACGAAGGATGAGAGGTGGTGTCGCGACGAATAAGGAGCGACTTCTTGCCACGCCGCCGAGAGGGTGAGGCGGCCGGACAACGCAGCAGATGCCTGCCCCGCCCTCGGTCGGGACCGGGGCCGGTAGGCAGGGGCGTTTTTCGGCAGCCTGTTAGGGAGGATAAAGGTGTTTCAATGGCCTCAAAGCTCTTGGACAAATCTTATAATCCCCACCAGGTGGAGGAGAAATGGTATCATCATTGGGAGAAGCGCGGCTATTTCAGAGCCGATGAAGATTCAGAACAGAAAGCCTATTCTATTGTTATCCCACCTCCAAATGTAACGGGCGTTCTTCACATCGGACACGCACTAAACAATACCCTGCAGGACATTCTGATTCGCTTCAAGAGAATGCAGGGCTACACTGTCCTTTGGATGCCGGGGACCGATCATGCAGGCATTGCTACCCAGAACGTTGTGGAAAAACAACTTCTGGAAGAAGGGCTCGACCGGCACACCCTGGGAAGAGAAAAGCTGATTGAGAGGGTTTGGAAGTGGAAAGAGCAATCCGGGGGAACGATCATCAACCAGTTGAAGAAACTGGGGGCTTCCTGTGACTGGAGCCGGGAACGGTTTACGATGGATGAAGGCCTCTCCAATGCGGTCAAAGAAGTTTTCGTCCGTCTGTATCAGGAAGGCCTAATCTACCGCAGCCATTACATCATCAATTGGTGTCCTCGATGCCAAACCGCGTTGTCCGATCTCGAGGTGGAACATCAAGAGGTCACAGGAAAACTCTATCATCTTAAGTATCCCTTCAAGGAAAGCGATCGTTTCGTCGTCGTGGCGACCACCCGACCGGAAACGATGCTCGGGGATACGGCGGTGGCGGTCAACCCGGGCGACGAACGCTATCAGGCGGTGGTCGGAAAGAAGGTCGCCCTTCCGGTGATCGATCGAGAGATCCCTGTCATCGCGGACCCCTATGTGGATGTTGA
>Ga0154839_1240_pt10 | contig 27993 bp, 27 predicted proteins | sample Rifle2008BG16ft_FD_116143 | JGI IMG/M metagenome (GOLD analysis project Ga0154839, IMG submission 116143) | Deltaproteobacteria bacterium RBG_16_47_11
TAGGATTCGAAGAAAAGGATTTTGATGAGCTTAATTATGCAAGGTTGGTCTCGAAACATTTTTCGACCAACCACCATGAATTTATTGTAAAACCGAAGGTTATCGACATACTGCCCCAATTGGTTTGGTATTATAATGAACCCTTTGCCGACTCTTCGGCCATTCCAACCTATTATCTTGCCCAACAAACAAGGAATGATGTCAAGGTTGTCTTGACAGGAGACGCCGGAGACGAGAATTTTGCCGGTTACCGGAGATACCTCCATAGCCATTGGGTTTCCCAGTTCATTAAAATTCCGGAAAAAATCCGAAAAGACCTGATCCCTTCGATTTTGAGAGTACTGACGTCTTTCAAAGCTGAAGAAAAAACGTTAAACCGCTTGGCCGATTTTATGGAAAGATTATCCTTAGATCCTGCACGGAATTATTCCGAACAGATTAAGATCTTTAATGACAAGGAAAAAGAGGATCTCTATGCCGAAGGTTTTAAAAAGACCCTGGAGGGCAGGGATCCCATCGACTATCTCCTTGCAAAATATGAGGAATCTGAGACAGAGAATCTCATCGATCGACTCCTCTATCTTGATATCCATACCTATCTCCCTGAAGATCTGCTTGTGAAGATGGACATTGCCACGATGGCCCACTCACTCGAAGCAAGGGTCCCTTTTCTGGACCACGAGTTCATGGAATTTGCTGCAACCCTTCCATCTCGATTCAAATTGAAGGGAAACATAACAAAATATATCCTCAAAGAAACCTTTTTAGATTTTCTTCCCCAGGCGATTTTAAATCGAAAGAAAAGGGGGTTTGCCGTTCCGGTTTCGAGATGGTTTCGAAAGGAATTAAAAGATTATATGTTCCAAATCCTTTTGGACCGTCAAACCCTAAACCGCGGATACTTCAATCGGCAAGGAATCCAACGCCTGTTAAACGAACACCTCTCCTTCCGCTATGACCACTCCGCAAAGATCTGGGCGCTCCTGGTCCTCGAAATATGGTTTAGGATCTTTATGGATCGAGCGGGGAAGGATTTTAAAAACAGTGTCTGAGGCAAGACCAATGGAGCAGAGTATCGGTCAGGCGACAGAGAGTCCTCGGAGACAGTTCCTGCGTCTTGGAATGTACGGAATGATCGCAGCCCTTGTGGGTATACTCTATTTCAATTCTCTTGGGAACCAGTTCACGAATTGGGATGATGGAATGATTTATCAAAACCCTGTCATCCGGAACCTAAGCTGGAAGGGAATTCAAAAGATATTTTCTTATGAAAGGAGCAATACCTACCAGCCGATTCGGATGCTGAGTTATGCCATCGATTATGCCTTCTGGGAACTCGACCCTTTTGGCTATCACCTAACCAATGTCTTCTTCTATATGTTCACCTGCTTATGTGTCTGCTTTACGTTCTGGAAACTCTCCGTCCATCTTCGGGAGAACGTTTCTCGGAGTTCTCATGAGCGGGTTGCTCTCTTGGGAGGCCTTTTATTTGCGGCCCATCCGGTCCATGTTGAAGCCGTGGCCTGGCTTGCAGCGCGAAAAGAGGTTCTTCAGGGTTTCTTCTTCTTCCTTGCATTCGCTCTCTATCTTGCCGCAAAAGAGGAAATCGGGCGAAAGAGGGGTCTCTATCTTGCTTTGGTTCTTCTATCAATCCTTCTGGCTATCCTTTCAAAGCCCTCCGCAATCGTCTTCCCAGGAGTGATTCTCGTTTATGAGATCGCCCAGAGAAAAGATCGCTGGTTGGACCTGATCAGGCATCATTGGCCCTTTTGGGTTCTTGCCTTCTTCATCTCCTGTCTCTTCACCTACATCCTGATGAAGGTTATGCTCGATGCAGGCGGGATCAAGCCCTACCACGGAGGCACCTTCTTCAATAATCTTCTTGTCAGCTTTTATGCCTTCCTCTACAACCTGAAGCTCCTGATCGTTACCATCAATTATTCGGCCTCCTACACCCTACCGATTTCTCGGCCGATTTTAAATCCCCTGACATTCGTTTTCGTGATGTCTACCCTTTTTCTATTCGGAGTTAGCATCTGGTCATTAAAAAAGACAAAGGTCTTTTTTTTCTCTTTCTATTTCTTTTGGGTGACGGTTCTTCCTTATCTCAATATCATCCCCATCAGCACGCTCCTTGCCGACCGTTATGTCTTCATCGCCTCCTTCTCTTACTGTTTTCTTTTAGGCATCGGGTTCGACCAAATCTATCAGTTCAGATACCGACAGTTTTCTGAAGGGTTTTTTAAATTGCTTTCGGTTTCACTCATTCTTTTTCTCCTGGTGATTTACTCCCTTTTGACTATGCAGCAGAATCGGGTCTGGGAAAACAGTTATACCCTATGGGCTGATGCGGTAGAAAAATATCCAGAGAGTAATACGGCAAATGCCTTGATGGGAGTTGTTTATATGGAACTCGGCATGGATGAAAAAGCAGCTCGCCATCTTGAGAAAGCGGTTCAGATCTTGCCTTACGATTATCAATCAAGGAATAATTTGGGAATTGTTTACGGACGGACGGATCAATCTGAAAAGGCAATAAAGGAATTCATAATCGCTATTGGGTTAAAACCAGATGACGATAACATCAAGATCAATCTTTCTGTTTGCTACCAGCGGCAGAAGGATTATCGGAAAGCGGAAGAGGTCCTCAATTATCTTCTGTCCAAGCATCCTCGATATGCAAATCTCCGTTACCGGAAGGGCCTTTTATATAAAGAGGAGGGAAGAGTGGAGGACGCGATCTCCGAGTTTAAAACAACCATCGAATTAGCTCCAAACATCATCAATCCCTATGAGGAACTTGGGAATATTTATCTCAATCATTTGAACGATACAGAGAAAGCAAAATCTTATTTTTTGAAAGGGATCCATGCCGCCTCCAGAGCCACATCCAAAGTGGATGAATTGAGATGGGTGATCCAGGATCTGGAAAGCCACCGATGAAGATATTTGGATCATCTCTAAATGAATTGGTATTTATTGAAGGATTCAAGGGGTCAAGGAGTCAAGGATTCGAGTAAAATTCATGCTCAAAGGGTTGCAGGAGCGAAGGATGCAAGTGGTTAGGCTGCTTTTACCTGAACCCTTGAATCCTGGAATCCTCGAATCCTTTTGGGTAAAAACATAGGAAAGGGGTTTCTATTAAAGTGCTGAATATTTTTGCGATTCTTTTTGGTGCGATGATTGGTAGCTTCCTAAACGTGTGTATTTATCGGCTTCCCAAGGAAGAATCGATCATCATCCCGGGTTCCCACTGTCCCCAATGCCAGCATCCGATCAGATTTTATGACAATATCCCCTTCGTCAGCTACCTTTTGCTGAGGGGAAAATGTCGGTACTGCCGCGCCCCTATCTCTTTACAATACCCGTTGGTAGAGGGAATCACTGCCTTGAGTTCCTTTCTGTTATTCCTAACCTTCGGGCCTTCCGTGAGTTATTTCATCTATTTTGCCTTTATGGCTGCTCTAATCGTTATTACGGTCATCGACCTGTATCATCAGATCATTCCAGATGTCATTAGCCTCCCCGGGATAGGGGTTGGACTGCTGGCTTCTTTGATCCTGCCTCAAATCACCTTTTTAAACTCAATCCTGGGGGTCCTCCTCGGAGGGGGGAGTCTTTTTGGGGTAGCGACTATTTACTACCGGTTGTTCAAAAGGGAAGGAATGGGAGGCGGGGACGTCAAACTCCTCGCCATGATTGGTGCCTTTTTAGGATGGAAAGCAGTTATATTGACCATTCTATCCAGCTCTCTGATTGGATCCATCACCGGCATCGTCGTCATCCTGGTCAAGGGGAAAGACTTTAGATATGCCATTCCCTTTGGGCCGTTCCTTTCGCTCGGTTCGGTGCTCTCCCTCTTTTACGGAGAGGAGATCCTCGGCTGGTACTTTTATCTCTATCAATAAGCGGAGGGAAGAGAACCTCCTCAGGATGGTTAGAGTCTCGATGAAAGAGAAATATTGGCTATTTCGGAAACTGAACTTGAGCCTCCGGATGGAGGTCATTGTCAATATCTCCGTTCTTATGTTGGCAGCCATCCTTCTTATCGGTTTCACCATGATAAGGATGAATGAAAAGAATATTATTGAGGAAAAGGCCAGAAATGGAGAGGGGATGACCCAGGATGTCCAAGCCATCATCGAATTTATCCTTAGGGACAAGAAAGGATTCTCCTTCAGCGACCCTTTGGTCAAACAAGAGATCCAGGATTTTGTTCGGATGTATCTCAGGGAAAAGAGGCTTTATGACATCCTCATCACGGATTCGAACTTGAAAGTAATTGCCAGCAAGAGGGCCGATCTGATCGATCAATATACCACAAACCCTTTCTTAAAGAGCTCGATCCAATCCGGCCAATTCCATACGGAGTTCGATATCTCGGGGAGTTTTTTCTGGACCCGTTACCAGAAGATCATGATTCATGCCCCGCTCTGGATCCATGGCAGGATAGTGGGGGGGCTCCAAATGGAGGTTCCTATCGGGGACATCATGATTCGGCTGCTCGAATCCAAAAGGATCATTCTGGTTTCGATTATCGTCGATGGCCTGGTTCTCATTATCTTCGGGAGTCTATTACTGTCTCGTGTCTTGGTTAAACCACTGAGGGATCTGGTTCGCTTGACCCAGAAAATCAGTGAGGGAGATTTCAGTCAAACCATCGAAGTGACTTCGAAGAATGAGATTGGCCAACTGATCGATTCCTTCAACCGGATGATCGTCCGATTAAAGGAGAATCAGGAAAGTCTCGAGAATTATCTCGAGTCCCTTGAAACCACCAACAAGAAGCTGAAGCAGGCTCAGGAGGAACTTCTCCGGACAGAAAAACTGGCCTCCATTGGCCGATTCGCAGCAGGGGTTGCCCATGAAGTGGGAAATCCATTGGGCGCCATCTTGGGATATACCCATATTCTCGAAAAGGGAGGGGTCGGGGAGGAGGAAGCTAAAGATTATTTGAAGCGGATTGAGAAGGAGATTGAACGGATCAATCGAATCGTAAGAGAATTATTGGATTTTGCCAGGCCATCAAAGGTAGAGGTGAAAGAAGTCGAGGTAAATAAAGTCCTTGAGAATACCTTCACGTTGCTCTCCTACCAAAAGAATTTTAAGAATATTCAAACCCACCTGGACCTTCGACCCGATCTGCCCATGATCAGAGGAGATGAACCGCAACTCTCTCAAGTCTTTATCAACATGATTCTCAATGCGATCGATGCCATGCCCCACGGAGGGAGATTGACTATTCAAACGCAGATTTATGTCGTCGAACACCTCCTTTCCGATTCCTTTCATTGGCTCCATCCACCCCGAAGGAAGGGGGATCCCGTTGAATCCGATTATATTCATCTCAGAAAACCGGATTCCTTATCTGCCATACTCACCAAATTTTCGAAGGGAGAAACCCTCATTCGAATTATCATCTCCGATACAGGAACAGGAATTCAAAAGGAAGACCTAGAACGTATCTTCGACCCCTTCTTCACGACGAAGGATCCAGATAAGGGGACGGGTTTGGGCTTGTCGGTTTCTTTAAGAATTGTCGAGTCCATGGGGGGCGAAATCAAGGTGGAGAGCGAATTAAAAAGAGGAACAAAATTTGAGATCTATTTTCCCGCGGTCTCGTTCGAAGTCACGAAGCGAATTGCCTAAAGGAGGCGTCCATGGTTCCCAAACGAATTCTTATTATCGATGACGAGGAAAACTTCAGACATATGCTCTCGGTCATCCTCAAAAAAGAGAGATACGATGTGGATACGGCTTCGGAGGGTGAAGAGGGATTGCAAAAAGCGATGGTCAACACCTATGATCAAGTCCTTTGCGATATCCGAATGCCTCGGATGGATGGGCTCGATTTTTTAAAGGAGGTCCAGAAGGCGAATCTGGATACAACGATCATTATGATGTCTGCCTACGGAACCATCGATACCGCTATCGAAGCGATGAAATTAGGGGCCTACGACTATATCTCCAAACCCTTTAAGCCTGACGAGATTATTTTAGCGCTCAAGAAAGCGGAGGAGAGGGAGCGGTTAAGAAAAGAAAACGAACTGTTGAGAAGAGAGGTCAAGAGGGAGTATAGCTTTGAAAATATTGTGAGTAAAAACGAAACCATGCTGAAAATCTTTGAGATCATTAAAAAGGTGGCCCCTTACAAATCCACGATTCTCATCTTGGGAGAGAGTGGAACGGGAAAGGAATTGGTGGCAAGGGCATTCCATTACCATAGTGATCGCTCACAAAGTGCTTTTATCCCGGTCAACTGTGGAGCCATTCCTGAAAACCTCCTCGAGAGCGAGCTGTTCGGGCATGCCAAGGGAGCCTTTACGGATGCCATTCGGACCAAAAAGGGACTCTTTGAGGAAGCCGATGAGGGCACCCTTTTCTTAGATGAGATTGGAGAACTTCCACTTCAACTTCAAGTGAAACTCCTCCGGGTTCTCCAGGATGGAGAGATTCGAAGAGTGGGAGAGGGAAAACCCATCCAGATTGATGTCCGAATTGTGGCAGCTACAGCCAAAGATCTCATTCGAGAGGTCAGCGAGGGACGATTTCGAGAAGACCTCTTCTATCGATTGAATGTCTTTCCGATTCATATCCCCCCACTCCGGGAAAGAAAAGAGGACGTTCCATTATTGGTCACTCACTTTATCAAGAAGTATAGCCAAGTTATCGGAAAGAATGTAACCGGTATCCATCCCAAAGCGCTCGAACTATTATTGAATTATCGATGGTTTGGTAACGTAAGGGAATTGGAGAATACGATTGAAAGGGCCATTGTTTTGGCAGACGGGTCTGAAATTGAGAAGGAAAACTTACCGATTGAAATCCAAGGATTTCAGGAAAAGGTTCAATTGTCCTCTATCAGTGAGGAAGAGTATTCCATCAAAAAGGCCTCTAAGAGCCTCGAAATCAATTTGATTCAAAAGGCTCTTAAGAAGACGAAGGGGAACCATACCCATGCTGCAAGACTGCTCGAGATAAGTCATCGAGCCCTTCTCTATAAGATCAAGGAATATGGTATTGAGGAAAAAGAATCTTGATCCATTCGACGCCAATTCCTCCTGGCAAGACCTTTCTTTATTGATCATATGCAATCGTTTCAATTTTCAATCGAAATCCCTTTTTTTATATAAGGGCAGCCCCTTAAAAAATTAAGGTTATTCAACTCGATGACGTTTTGTCTGAATCTCGTAAATTAATTTCATATGTGGAAAGTTTCATCGAGTAGGCCAATCTTCTTCTAAACTGAACGCCTTATAAATCCTAACTCATTAAAAGCATTAATTAATTTCTTTAAATCCTTCCATTATCTCCCCCATCCTACCTTTAATGAAATCATTGGTATAGCTTTTGCTTTAACTATTTTAAAACTTCTTATGAATTAGGGTAGGTTATGAAATGTTTAATAAAATTAAGTGGTTTTACTCTTATTGAAACGCTCGTTTCCCTCTTCATTCTGGCCTTTGCCCTGTTGGCTTTGGCCGGGTTGATGGTAACCACAACAAGAAATAATTCGTTTGGTGGCAATATGACGGAGGCTGCGACGTTTGCTCAGGACAAATTAGAAGAGTTGAGGGCGACTCCATGGAATAATTTGGCATCGTTTTCAGGAGCAGACTACAGGGAGGGTTCAACGAAAGTAGTTGATTACTATAGTCGAGGTTGGAGCGTTGATCCGAACCCGCCCTCTGTAAGCGATCCTTTAAGAACTATCACCGTCACAGTTACATGGACCGATAAGACAAGGCACTCAATCAGACTTCTTTCTGTTCTTTCTCAATAGTTCATAGGTCAATCTGCACTGCATTTCGTGAGAGAGACGGAATTCTAACGGAGAGAGTATCAATGAGAATCCGATCAAAATTTAATGAAGAAGGCATTACCCTTATCGAATTGCTGATAGCTCTTGTCATTTTTGGAATCGCAAGCGCTGGAAGCTATCGCCTCTTTGTCGCTCAAACAAAGGCCTATACGGTTCAAGACCAGGTAATCGAGATTCAACAGAATATCCGGACGGCTATGGAAATTTTACTCAGGGATATTCGAATGGCCGGATTCGATAATGACAGGACTTTATTGACCTTTTCCCCGGATATTTCCATCATTCCCGGGAACCATTCCGTCACTGTGAATTATGAATATGACGATACCCATAGGAGAGAAGTAGCCTATTCAATAATGAATGGAAATTTGATCCGGCAAGAGACAACATTTCCAGTTGCGGGGCCGTCAAGCGCTTTCACAGAAAGCATATTAGAAAACGTAGATGCACTCGATTTTAACTATGGGGTAGATACAAACGATCCCCCGGACGGAGCCATGGATAATTGGGTTCTTGCAGGAAGTGTTGGAATGGCAAAGGTGGTGGCAGTCCGCGTGGTCTTAACCGCAAAACCTGACCAGACAAATCCGGATGTCAAGAACTGGGTTTCTCCGCGAACCCTGGAATCGATTGTTGCACTTAGGAACCTCGCACTAAAGCATTAGGCTTGAAATAGAACGAATTTGTCTCTTTAATCATTGGAAAGAGGAGAAAGGATTATGGAAAAAAGATTAGGCCTTCTAGCAAAGAACCAATCGGGAGTTGCCTTGGTTATTGCCCTCGTCCTGATGGTCGTGCTGACCTTGATTGGCTTAGCTTCAACTTTTTCTTCCACGTTCGAAATCAAGCACTCGGGGAATAAAAGGGGATCCACCGATGCCTTTTATGCTGCAGACAGCGGAGTCCAGGTGGTGATGGCCAATGTCAAAAATTTTGACTTGTCCGGTAAATATACAGAAAACAAATATGAGCCATTTAAGGATAGCACCAATCCTAATCCCAATCCAACCAAAGCCCAGGTCGTCATTGAGCATTACCCCGATCAACATGGATGTCCAAGAGGGACTGGAGGATGGGGTGTTCATGGTGTCGACTGTCAAAACTACCTGATTGAATCGAATGGGGAAGATCAGATTGAAATAAACCTGGTGAAATCAAAAGCCACCATTCAAGAGAAGGTTGCGAGGTTAGTACCTCTCCCAGATTGAATTTGATCGGAGGAGTTAAATTGAAATGAACCTGATAAAATCAAAATAAACCATTCAGAAGAAGGTCGCGAGGGTGGTGCCAACCATGTAGGGAGGTTTTAATCATGTCAAAGAAACTTTGCTTTTTTAATTTTTTTCTTTTGATCATTTGTTTCACTATTTTTATCCACAACTCTTCGTGGGCGATGGATACCGACCTGTATGCTGTCACTGGGCTAGAGGTTCCCCCAAATGTCCTCATTATTCTTGACAACTCTTCCAGTATGATGACTCAGGATCAGCCCCCGGATTATAATCCCAATAAGCCGGCCTCCCCGCCCGACTATGAGGGCCCCTATGTGAAGAATGGAATCTATAGCAAACAAGGTTCAGATTGGGTTTTTACCGGGAAATACATTACCGATGACATTTGTTCTCAAGCTAAATCGTCTCTCACGATTGATGGGCTCTATAATGGAAAAGTGAAATCGGACCTCAGCTGTGGCGGAAGCAAGACAGCCTATCTCCAGACAGGAAACTATATGAACTATCTGGTCTGGACAACCACCAGCAACCAGCCGCGCCTTGGGTTAGGCAAGGGGACCCTTCATAGTTATGTCAACTCTACGGAAGGGATCCGATTTGGACTCATGGTCTTTAATGCGAATGGCCAGGGCGGCCGTGTGACCGCTCCGGTCTCCGATGATAAAAACAGTGTCTTTAACGCTCTGAATGATATTCAACCGAGTAACGTGGTCGATTGGACTCCCCTGGCAGAGACCCTTTATGAAGCAATGCTTCATTTCAAAGGAGGCCCAAGTTATTATAATCCAGGCACATCCTATGTCAGTCCAATTCAGGTCCGTTGTCAGAAGAATTATGTCATTCTCATCACGGATGGGGCTCCCACCCATGATGTCAACGATGATCCTCAAAGCCCAATTAAGAAAAAATATCAGGATTTTCCTTTTGTCGGTGACTATGATAAGGATGATAAAGAAAAAGGAGATTATGGTGATCCGTTATTACAGGGGTCTCACTATCTGGATGATGTTGCGAGATATATACACTTAAATGATTTAAGGGATGATCTGGAGGGAAGGCAGAATGTAACGGTTTATACGATTGGATTCAATCCAAGTTTCTTCGCCATTGATTCCACCTTGCTTCAATCAACAGCAGATCCAAATCATGGTGGCGGGAAATACTTTTATTGCCACAATGCCCAGAGCTTTAAAATCGCCTTCCAACTCATTATCGAAGAGATATTAAATAAATCGACCTCCTTTTTGGCGCCCACCGTTCCGATCAGTCAGATGGAGAAGACGGCGAGTCAGAACCTATTGTATCTCGGTATGTTTAAACCGACCGAGAGAAGCTTCTGGAAAGGAAATATCAAAAAGTTTGGGATCGCCGCTTCTACTGATTGTAAAGATCTCTCTGGAACCAGGTTTGTAGATAAATGCACCGATTGCAAAATAGAAAATAATATAAAGTCATGTTTTGACACTCAAAGAGGGGAAAGGGTCGAGTGTTCCGTTATCATCGGAGATATCATCGATGTCAATGGAGATCTGGCTATCGATCCAAGAACGAATGAGATTTATGATACAGCTATCTCCTACTGGGGCACAGTCCAGGATGGCAGTGATGTAGAAAATGGAGGTGTAGGAAGTTTCTTACAATCGCCTACCTTTAATTTGACCAATAGAAAAATCTATACCTACCTGGGAGCCAATGTTAATTTAACGGATTCTTCTAATCGGTTTAGCATCACAAATACAAACGTGACCCCTTCATTGTTGGCTTTGAGCACCGAAGATGACAAAAATAAACTGGTCAGCTTCCTACATGGATATGATGCCTATGATGAAAATGGAAACAGCAATACTACAGAAAAAAGGGGCTGGATATTAGGGGCCTTTATTCATTCAAGGCCTCTCATCCTCCATTATGAGGGGCGTTCGGTCATCTATGCTGGAGCCAATGATGGGATGTTTCATGCATTTGATGCTGATTCAGGGATGGAGTTATGGGCGTTTATCCCTCCGGATCTCCTGCCGAAGCTCAAGAAGTTGACCGGCAATACGATCGAATTCTTTATCGATGGCTCCCCTAAAGCCTATATCGGCGCTGACGGCAAAAAGATCATTGTCTGCGGAGAACGAAGAGGAGGGAACCATTACTTTGCCGTGGATGTGACAGACCCATTGAATCCGAAATGGTTGTGGGAGATCCATCCAGGACTCTCCGATTACGGAGAGATGGGACAGACCTGGGCTACGCCCCTGATGGGAAAGATAAAGTCAGGAGCGGATGATAAATGGGCCATCTTCATCGGGGGAGGTTACGGCGAGAGCATTGGAGCAACTAATCTCACCAACCAAGACGATCTTCCCGTCACAAAAAACGATACTAAGGGAAGAGCCATCTACGTTGTCGATGTTTTGACAGGAGCCCGGATCTGGAAATATTCTATTGCAGACAATTCTCAGATGAAGTATTCCATCCCGACTGATGTTACGAAGGTCGATACCGATGGCGATGGCAGGATCGATCGCCTCTATGCCGGAGATATGGGCGGTCAGATGTGGCGATTCGATATCAAAGATCCGAGCCCGACAAATTGGACAGGGAAACGTATTTTCAATTCGAACGATCCTCCCCCCACGTCAGGAGTTGACCGAAGAAAAATTTTCTATTCTCCAGATGTTTCTCTTGAGAAGGATAGTTTGGGGGATTATGAACTATTGATATTTGGAACGGGGGATCGGGAACATCCCAAAAGCACGACGGTCGTGGACCGCCTTTACACGATTAAGGACAGGAATCCAGGTACTGTTTTGAAAGAGAGTCCTGACCTCATCGATGTCACAGAAGACCTGCTTCAAGACTCGAGTACGACCGATACCCAAAAGCAAACGATCCTCAATAACCTCAAAACAGGAAGTGGATGGTACATCCAGTTAAATCAAAACAGCGGGGAAAAATGCCTATCGCCATCACTCATTTTTTATGGGATCTCTTACTTTTCGACCTTCACCCCCCTGATCGATGCTATCTCTGATCCATGCTTTGTGGGAGAAGGAATAGCAAGGATTTATGCTCTGAACTATTTAAATGGAAATGCTGTATTCAATTTCGACCTCACCAATGATGGAAGTACGGAAACACTTGGAAGAAGTGACAGGGCTTCAATCATTGGAACCGCTATCCCTTCAGGAGCCATCATTGCCGTGATTGGGGGGAATACGGCAACAGGATATATCGGTGTAGGAGGGGGTATCTATAAAACGCCCCTGAAGAGCTCAAATGTTATTATTCCAATCCACTGGAGACAAAAATTTTAAGGAGAAAAGAGGAATGAAAAGGATAAAGATCAAATATTCATGGCGATACCTGATCATCATTGGAGGCCTATTTTGTTTTTTAGCTCAAACGGGCTTTGCCAAAGAAGGCCCGGTGATTCGCACCCAGGGACTAATCAATCCTGGGGGGAACCTCAACGCAGGGTATCTCTTGATCAATGAGATGAGGATTTATCTGAATCCATCAACCCAAATCATGGACCATCGGGGAATTCCCATTCCGACCACAGAGCTCAAACCCAAGAAATGGGTCTATCTTGAACTCGAGAAGGATTTAATCCGCAATGCGATCAAAGCCAAGAAGATTTACCTCTTACCCTGTTACATCCGTCCAGAGGAAAAAAGGCAATATCCCTTTATGAAGTAACCTCAGATGCTGATCAACTTGCGGATTCATATTTTTCTCCTCGATTGACAATTCATTCCTTCGAGAGTACGGTGATTCGGGAGAGTTGTCCCATCGTTGGGTAATTCAGAGGAGGGCTATCCGTATTCCCATGAAAAAAAGATATCTGGCAAGCCGATTCGGCCTCTTTTTTTCCCTTGGGCTCATTCTCTTTACCCACCCGGCCTGTGAAAGCCGGAAAGGTTCAGAGCAAAAGCCAAAGACCAATTCTCCTCCGACCATAACCTCCATCACCCTTTTGCCTGAAAAGGCTTATCAGGGAAGCGAATTGAATTTAATCCTTCAAAGCACAGATCCTGATGGAGATTCAATTAAGTATAAATATCAATGGATCAAAAATGATCAGGAATTCGTTGGCGAGAATGAAAGCTCCCTGAAAGGTCAAAGCTTCAGAAAGGGAGATTTCATTCAGGTGAAAGTTACCCCATCGGACGGAAAGGTAGCAGGCCCTTCCTCTTTCTCCTCTTCGGTAAAAATCCTCAACTCTGCACCGGTAGTTCAGGGGGTTTGGATTGAACCCAAAATTGCTTATGCCAGTGATAACCTGAAGGCGCAGGTGAAGAGTTTTGATTTAGACGCTGATTTTGTTTATTATGCCTTTCATTGGGAGAAGAATGGGAAAGTGATCCCAGAAGAGAAGGCTCAGGTTTTAGAGCAGGGTCAGTTCAAGAAGGGTGATTCTATAGCTGTTATCGTCATACCAGACGATCGAGAGATTCAAGGAACTCCAAGAAGATCGGACCCTGTTCTCATTTCAAATAGCCCGCCCATGATTACATCCTCCCCACCCGCCTCTGTTGAGGGAACAACCTACCGGTATCACGTGAAAGCCATTGATCCAGACCAGGATCCCGTTACCTTCAGTCTAAAATCAGGCCCTAAGGGAATGGCAATTGATAAGAATACTGGCCTCATCCAATGGGAGGTTGGAAAGGAGGATAAGGGGACCCATTCCATTGAAATTGAAGCAACTGACAATGAAGGGGCGAAGAGTACCCAACCATTTACTCTCGCTGTTGATTTTAAATAATTCCCTTCGTCTCCTGTCCATCGGTACTTTCTCAATTCCCTTTTTGCAAACCTCAAGCGATCAAACTCTAACTGGCTACACTTCTTGGGGACCGAATGGCAGGTTTAATTTTTAAAGAGTGTCAAGAGTTTAGAATTATTTGGGATTTTTTAAGAAAAATATTGACAAAAAATATCGTTGCCCTAAAATAAAGATGGAGGTGTTTCAATCCTATGGACAGAAAAGGAATTACTTTAGTTGAGCTGGTGGTGGTGATGGCAATTATTGCCATCGGGGCAGTTTTGGTCGCCCCGAGTATCGGGGCTTGGATTCCCAATTATCGCCTTCGAGGGGCGACCCGGGATATCGTCTCGACTTTGCGAACAGCCCAAATGAGAGCCGTCGCTACCAATCTGGAATATCGAGTGGATTTTGATGTAGGGGGGAAAAGTTTTATCCTTCAATATCAGACCACAGCAGGACTGCAAGACGAGGGTTCCAGACAATTCTTGCCTACCGGAGTTACCTTTGTGAGCGCCACTTTTTCTGGCTCCGTGAGCCATGCCGTTTTCAATCCCAACTCAACTTCTTCTGCAGGAAGCGTGCTCTTAAGAAATAGCCGAGGAACACAGCGAACGGTCACGCTCACCTCTTCCACTGGAAGGGCCAAGATTGATTAGAACCATTCGAAGCTTAGAAGGCTTTTCCCTCATGGAAGTACTGATTGGCCTGATTCTCTTGGCCATTGGTCTTTTGGCCATTGCAAGCATGCAGGTTACTTCTGTTCGCGGAAGCTTTTTCAGTGCCAACCTCATGCAGGCCATCTTTCTTGGACAGGACGGCCTTGAGACTCTGAAGAGCCTTTCCTTACCAGGTGGAAATTGGCCAGCCTCCCTTTCAGAGGGCCAGCACAATTTCGGTCAAACCCCGGCCGACGCCAGTAGTGCGATTCCAGGAACCAATTTTACAAGGGTCTATACGGTTACGCAGCATTCAACCCTTCACGCCGCAAGAATCATACGAATCGCAGTTAACTGGACGGATCGGACGAGTCATACGGTTTCCTATACCACCACGAGAACGAATCTTCAATAGAATGAGGCGGATGGAGTGAGTCGGAAAGGTGTTACGCTCATGGAGCTGATCATCGCCTTGGCGATCAGTGCGGTTCTCGTGGCTGCGCTTTACCGGACCTTTTTGACCCAACATCACGGCTTTGCGGTTCAGGACGATGTGCTCGATATGCAGCAGAATACCCGGGTTGCCCTTAACGAGATGATACGCGAGATAAGGATGGCAGGCTTCGGGAATATCGGACCTATCTTGCCCGTCACTATCAGCGGGAGGACTTACCCCTATGCGATCAATCCTGATGTGCCAAGCAAAGGGGCATTGACGATTCTTGCTGCTATCGGTGGGACCACTACCCTTACCGGGATAAATCCTCCTCCCAATGAGAACCAGATTATGGTTAGTGGCGCCGCGCTCTTTGACACAATCAAACGGAAGTATATCTCGATTGCCGGAATCGAGAGCTATGTGATCATAAATATTTCGACGAATACGTTGACCCTTGATCGAAAAGTGGTGACCTCTTTCAAAACGGATGGGAACACGCCTGTCCATGCCATCCGGGCAATTACTTATCTGGTTCCTTCCGGCACGACGGTATTGAGAAGGAATGAGAATTGGGGAGGAGGAGCACAGCCTCTGGCCGAAGATATTGAAAACGTAACATTTCAATACTTCGATGGGAATGGAAACCCAACCCTCAGCCCTCTGGCTTTTCGGACCATTCGAGTCACTGTCACGGCGAGGACAAAAAAAGCGGATCTGAGGTTTAAGGCAGGGGCAGGGGATGGCTATCGTCGGAGACAGGTGTCTTCAAACATTCTACTGAGAAACATGGGACTCTGAAGGTATCTTCCTCGCCCCATCCGTCTCCACTGGGGGGTGAAGGGGAAAAGCCGAAAGATGAAAAAGATCGTTCTTTACCGTCAGAAAGGAGCGGCCCTGATCGTGGCCCTTCTTCTGCTTCTGATTTTGACGATCCTTGGGATCATGGCTCTCGATGCCAATCTTCATGAAGTCAATATTGTCGGAAACCAGAGGGTTTATAATGCAGCTTTCTATGCAGCAGAAAGCGGCTTCGACGAATTTCGGTCTAATCCCCCCTTGGATGATCCGAACGATAATGTTCCTTTCAGTAGTTCCAGACCCGTGGGGACAAGCGGCAACACTTACCGCTACAAATGGGACCGAATTGGGACTCGAGATGAGGGGGAGATTCCATATCAGATCTTTAAGGTAACGGCTGAGGGATCTGCTCCCAATTTTCCGAACGCTGGAAGAGTCACCATCGAGGCTGTGATCGAGATCGAGGCAGGCGGCGCTTTAATTCCCGTTCCTCCCATGGCCAAGACAAGGATTAAGTCGTGGCGGGAGGTGACGAAGGCAAAATGAAACGAGATCCTGAAGTGAGTTCAGGAGCACAGGAAGAAAAAAAATTCCGGTCTTGCCCCCGAACCTTGTCTGAGTTCATTTAAGGACTGTTTCGGGATATCGGTTACTAAGGGTCTCAAAATTGAATAGACCCTCTTTCAAAATCCCTTCTAACCTCCCTTTACAAAAGGGAGGCATTACCCTCTTTTCCAAAGAGGGGTAGGGGAGGATTTCTTCGGCAATGTCAATTCTATTTCGAGACTGTTAATAATCGTGTGTGTGTTTCATTACTTGGGTAGAAGTTGGAGTTTTTCAATCTTCTCTTGAGCATCTGAAATGGATTGATCCAACTTCAAGACAAGCTTGAAGGTATTAAGCGCTTCTGAAACCCTACCACTGGCTTCATAGGCTAAACCCAAGTTGAAGTGGAGGCGTGCCATTTTCTCGTTGGATAATCCTTTGATTTCAGAGGCTTTTTGATAATACTCAATCGACTTATTATGATCTCCCTTTTCCATATAACAATCCCCAAGCATAATGTAACAGTCAAATTGGATCGAAGGGACCTCGGAAGCCATCTCAAATTCGGTGATGGCATAATCAAAGAGCTCCATCTCTTTGTAGGCAATGCCGAGGTGGTAATGCATTTCTTCGTCTTTATTGGAGGAGGGGACCTCTTCAGTCTCTTCAGAGGGGATGAAGGGTTCTCTGGGCCCATGAGAAGGGGGAAGGCGCCTCTCTTCCGCAATCCTTGCTTCAGAAGAGGGACGGGGCTGGGAAATGAAAAAATTACCCGAAGGTGCCATCTTTGAGGCGTCTCTGGGCTGCTGGTGATAATTGATCCTTTCAAGGGCAGAGAGAGCCTCTGGGTTGTCTGGTCGGATTTTGAGAATCGTTTGGTAACAGTTCTTAGCACTCCCTTCAAGACCTTCCTTGGTATAAAGATTTCCTATTTTATGTAAGGCATCAATATAATTTGGGTTGATCGAAAGCATCTTCTTATAAATAGAGATCGCCCGCAGGTTTAGATCTTCTCCTTCACAAAGCTCGGCCACCTTCAAAAATTCTTTGAATGCACTTTCGTTCTCGCCGTTTTTAAGGTAAAGGTCCCCCAATTTAAGACGAAGCCTAGAATCTTGGGGAGAGGCTTCCACGAGTTTTTGTAACTCTTTGATGGCCTTTTTCGATTGGCCTTTTAGGATATACCGTTGAGCAATCCCCAGTATCTTTTCTTTATCAATACCCAACGCCTTACCTCAAAAATAAATTCATTTTCTAAAAACTTACCTAATGATGAGATAAATGTCAAGTTTTAAAAGTTTTTTGTGAAGGATAGGCTTTATTCTATTTTCTCATCCTCCCATGGAGAATGGTAGATATTTTTTTATCAATGGTAAAATATTGACCATTTCCCTTGAAGTGCGTATAATAGGTAAACTTAACCTTGTTATCAAACTATACGAACCCCTTAACAAATTAACTCCTTAGAATATTTAGGGAAATTGGCACTTATTTTGCTTCTTCTCCGTGATAGACGTAAGAACAATATCTCGGAGATATTTATGTCGAAGGGTTTAAAGAAAGTCTTAATCGTCGATGACGAAGAGACATTAACCTGGAGCATGGCGAAGAGTCTCTCAAAAGATAAGGATAAATATGAAGTCATGATTGCAAATGATGGAAGGGAGGCCCTCCAGCTCCTAAAGACAAACAAGGTAGATCTCGTCATTTCGGATATCCGAATGCCCGATATTAATGGTTTGGATCTTCTGGTGATGATTAAGAAGGAATATCCCGAAACTAAAGTCATCATTATGACCGCTTATGGATCTTCGGATGTTCAAAAAGAGGCTAATCAAAGGGGTTCTCTTTTTTACATCGAAAAGCCCTTCGAAATAGCGGATATCCGAAAGATCATCATCGATCTGATCGGGAAGAGGAGGGGTTTTCAGGGAAAGGTCGTTGGCCTTCAATTAACGGACATCATTCAGATGAACTGTCTTAGCCGCTTAACCTCTGCACTCGTCGTGACTCGTGATGGCGAAAGGGGAGTCATCTATTTTAACGAGGGCGAAGTGGTTCATGCGGAAGTTGGGGATCAAAAGGGAACCGAAGCCTTTTATAAAATCCTCAGCTGGCAGGAAGGAGAGTTTGTCTCCAATATCGGGTTTGTCCCTCCCATTCAAACCATTTACCAGAGCTGGGAACACTTGCTGGTGGAAGCCATGAGAAGAGATGACGATAACGCCTGAAATGGGGGGTTTCTCTGAAACCGTTAAGGACAAAGCATGAACGTTGTCATCACGAAAAAAGAAATCGAGAAAATAAATTTTTGTTTAAAAAAGGTGGTCTCCTCCTCTTCGGCCCATTCGGTTCTGTTGATTGCCCGGTCAGGTCAACTGATTGCGCATCATGGAGATACTCTGGACATTGACATTTCAGCCCTCTCTGCGCTTACAGCCGCCAATTTCGGCGCCACTGCAGAGATCGCCCGGTTGTTGGGAGAAGAAGAGTTCACCCTCTTGTTCCATAAAGGAAGAAGTGAAAATGTCTATTTTTCAGCCATGGGGGAGCATGTGATCATGGTAACCTTGTTTAATGATAAGACTTCCCTCGGGTTGATCCGCTTAAGAATCAACCAGGTCCAGGAGGAGCTTTCTCAGATTGTTTCTTTGATCTTTGGGACGGGAAGGACCTGATTCAAGGATCCAGAAAATCCTGAAAGGGTAGAAAACAGGAATGCCTTTCATCAATTTTAGCAAAGACGAAATTCAGTGTAAAATCGTTTACTATGGAGCCGGATTTTGCGGAAAAACGACCAATCTCCAATACATCTTCGGGCATACTGGGGAGGACACTCGGGGGAAAATGGTCTCCATCGATACCAAGGGTGACCGGACCCTTTTCTTCGATTTTCTCTCCTTAAATTTAGGCAAGATCCGAGGCTTTGATATTCGGGTTCAACTCTATACGGTTCCCGGGCAAGTCCATTATGATGCGACTCGAAAACTCGTTCTCAAGGGCGTCGATGGCGTTGTTTTCGTTGCTGATTCGTTAAAGGTCCAGCGCAAGAAGAACATTGAGAGCCTAATCAACTTGGCAAAAAACTTGGCCGAAAAGGGGATTAGCATTCGAACAACTCCCCTCGTGATTCAATACAATAAACGTGATTTGGATGGGACGGATTCAGAGATCCTTCCTATTGAGGTTCTTGAAAAGGATCTCAATTCCATGTTGAAGGTCCCCTCGTTTCCAGCCAGTGCGTTAAAGGGGAAAGGGGTCTATGAAACACTGCGGGAGATCAGTAAGCTTGTTGTGAAGGATGTGAGTCGAAAAATTTTGCTGATTGACAAACAACTTCGGTGATTGGAAAGAGGGAACAGTCTATGGAAAAGAACCTTCGAGAGGATGAGATCAAAGAATTGGAAGAAGAAATTGACTCTGCAGTGGATCGACTATTTGTTGAGAAAAGAAAGGGGTTAAGTGAGAGCCTGTTCCAGGAATCTCCATCCTTAAGCCCTTCCGTTGAGCCTTCTCAGCAGCCCCACCGAGCCTTCGATTTTGAGCCTTCACCCACTCCATCTCCGGTCCCGCCGGTTCCACAACCTCCGCCCTCCTCTTATCTGAAATTGATCGATCAGATTGAGGCCCAGGTTCTATCGTTGGAATGGGAGATCACCGATGAGAAACTACGGAAGACCCGAGAAGCAATAAAGACCTTGCACGAGTCGTTTGAGCCGAGGACAGATATTGGGTCCGTATTGGGTTTGATGGATAGCCTCTTAGGCCAGATGATCGCTGACGAAGAGAACATCCACCCACCGATGATCAAATTTCTGTTGGATGCGAAAGAAACGATCAAGCTCTTACTCAAGGAAGAGACTGAAAAAGAGTTTACGCTTTACAAACAACTTGCCAGAGAAGGCATCGAGGCCCGGTTCACTGGCCTTGCAGGACCGAAGCAACCTTCGAGCCCGGGGCCTCCTCTTCTCCGGGAAGAACCGATTTCCGAAAAAGCACCGGTCGAATGGAAGCGGGTGGAAGAGATGTTGACCCAATGGAATGAATTCTTCGAAAAAGCAGACGGGGTTCTTCGTCAAATGGAACAGCACCTCTCCCGGCTTGAGAAAGTCCACCAGGAACCGCTGAACTCTTCCGGAAAAGGGAAATTGCCTCTGATGGATATCACGGTTTTCAAAGCCTACGGAAAGCTCTATGGTGTGGAAAGTCAAAAAATAATGAAGTTATATAAGATTCCCTCATCCTTTGAGGATAAATATGCCCATCGGTCTAAGGTTCGACTTAGAGACATAGACGTGACCCTGATCGACCTAAAGAAAAATTTCCCAGTGGAATCCTGGCATCCGGAGGGACCATCCAAATTATTGACGATCCAGGAGGAGGGCGAATACAAGGGGCTGATTGTGGAGGAAATCTTGAAAAGACTCACAATCTCGCCGGAAGATCGGGAGGAGAATGGGAAGCCTCTGTTGGGCATCATCCATTGGGTCTACCAGGCCCATCCTGTTGAGGTCCCGATCCTCAATTTTAGAAAGTTGTAACGAGGCAAAGGCAAAGATGGAATGGAACAGATGCTCTCGATGAAAGAAAAGGGTCAAACGACGCCTCCAAAGGACGAAGAGATCCAACGATTGAAACATGAACTGGAAGATGTCCAGAATTTTATGGAGAGTATTATCCAGAGCATCGGGAGCGGAATCATCCTCACCCAGATGGACGATACCATCACCTATATCAACCGGTCTGGAGAAAGGATCCTGGGATACACAAAACCCGAACTGGTGGGAAAACCCTTTGACACCTTCGGTTTGCGAGAGAAGCGGAGCGTTGTCTATTCCCTCCTCGACCACTCTGATGATCTCGACATGCGAAAAGAGGGGTGGATGAAAAGGAAAGATGGGATTGAATTTCCGGTCGGGTTTACCATTAACAACCATGTGAGCCCCTTGGGAGAGACGATTGGCAAGATCGTGATCTTTCGAGACCTTACCCAAGTCTATAAAATTCAAGAAGAAATCTTAAGGATGGACCGACTGATCTCCCTTGGCAAACTGGCTTCAGGCATTGCCCATGAATTACGGAACCCTCTTGCCGGGATCAAGACGACGGCCCAAGCCCTCGGCGAGGAGATGTCCTTCGATGACTCCAAGAGGGAATACCTCAACCGGATCACCAAAGAGATCGACCGTCTCAACGAACTGCTCAAGAGCTTCTTCTCTTTTGCCAAACCCCAAAGATTGAATCTGACGTCCTGTCACATCAAAGAAATTGTCAATGAAATTATCCCTTTTCTCATTAAAGAGATCGCGGATAAGGGGATTCGGTTCACCGAAGTCTATCATCCCCAGCTTCCGAAAATCCGGGTTGATAAAAATCAGGTGCATCAAGTCTTTCTCAACCTTCTGTTAAACGCCATCCAAGCCATGCCCACGGGGGGTGAGCTGAAAATCCAGGTTCATCCCCTCGTTTCAAGTGGTTGCGATAGGGTGACTCAACGCTTTATCCGGATCCTGATTTCCGATACGGGAAAGGGGATCCCAGAGAATCTGATCAACAAGATCTTTGATCCATTTTTTACTACGAAGCCCAAAGGGATTGGTTTGGGGCTCTCCATCGCCTATCAGATTATTAAGAAACATGAGGGGACGATTCAGGTCCAGAGCGAATGGGAGAGGGGAACAATGTTTGATATCCGGTTACCGGAAACGATTGAGAACCTATGAGACCCTCTATTTTGATTGTCGATGATGATGAAGTCATCCAGAAGACCCTCTTCGATGTCTTAAAAAAGAGAGGATACGACATTTTCTTGGCCAGTTCAGGAAGGGAGACCCTGGAGACGATTAAAAAGAATATCATCGATCTGATTTTGCTTGATATGAGGCTACCGGATGTGGATGGGTTAGAGGTCTTAAAAAAGGTGAAAGAATTCGATAGTGAGATTTTAGTCATCATGATGACCGCTTACTCGGACATTCAAACGGCAGTCGCTGCGATGAAATCCGGGGCCTACCACTACATCAACAAACCCTTCGAATTAGATGAATTGAAACTCTTGATCGAAAAGGGCCTCGAAACGAAGCGTCTCATCAACGAGGTGCGCCGGCTCCACCGGCAACACCAGGACCCGTCGCAAAACTATCATATTCACGGGATGAGCCTTCACATTCAATATGTCCGAGAACTGATCGGCATGATAAGCAAAACACAAAAGACATCGGTGCTCATTCAGGGCGAAAGTGGAACGGGGAAGGAATTGGCCGCGAACGCGATCCACTATCATAGCAAACGGGGCGATAAGCCCTTAATGAAAATCAACTGCAGTGCCATCCCGGATACCCTCCTGGAGGCCGAGCTCTTTGGCTTTGAAAAAGGAGCCTTCACGGATGCAAAAAATACGAAAAAGGGGCTTTTTGAACTGGCGGATGGCGGGACCGTCTTTCTGGATGAAATTGGAGATATGAAACCCCTTTTACAGTCCAAAATCCTAAGATTCCTCGAGACGCAAACCTTTATGCGGGTGGGGGGCGAACGAGAAATTAAAGTCGATGTTCGAATCATTGCGGCAACGAATCGCGATTTAGAAAGCCTGGTCAAGGAAGGGATTTTCCGAAAAGATCTCTATTATCGCTTGAAAGTGATGGTGGTTGAAATGCCGCCCCTCCGGGATCGGCCCGAGGATATCTTACTCCTTTCCAACCTATTTATTGAAGAGAATAATCGAGAACATGCCAAAAATATCAAAGGCTTTACCGAAGCTTCGAGGGGACTGATGACGCAGTATCCTTGGCCAGGAAATGTTCGAGAACTCAAGAATGTGATTGAAAGGGCCATGATCTTAACGGATCAAGAGTGGATTACACCGGATAAACTTCCCTTTGAGTTGAGAGGGATGGAAAAAACGATTCAGCCCCATCCGGAAGGCAATGGTCCGGAAGGCCTGGAGGGCCTTTCTCTGGAGGGGGTTGAAAAGGCCCATATTGCACGGGTCTTAAAGCGATTCGAGGGAAATAAATCCCGGGCGGCAAAACTTTTAGGGATTTCCCGAGCCACGTTGAGGGAAAAGATTAAGAGGTATCAAATAGAGAATCATTAACCCATTCTGTCAACGAGTTTTAAACGAGGATGAAGAGGATGTTTAATCTGCGGGAGCATCGATTCTGTTTTCTAATCAAATCGAGATAAGTGGGGTCCAACATGTTCTTTTCAAAAAAGAAAGAGATTATCGGCCTGGATATTGGTTCGAGTTCCATAAAGCTGGTCGAGCTCAAGGAAGGGAAGAACGGTTATCGATTGCAGAACCTGGCCATCTCTTCCCTGCCCCCTGAGGCCATTGTGGATGGCGCCCTGATGGATTCCGCAACCATTATTGATGTCATTAAGGACCTGATCGGCCAGGCCAAGACGAAGACCAAGAACGCAGTCACCTCGGTCTCGGGCCACTCGGTCATTGTCAAAAAAATTACCCTTCCCTTTATGACAGAGGCCGAATTGGAAGAGTCTATCCAATGGGAATCGGAACGATATATCCCCTTCGATATTAATGACGTCAATATTGATTTCCAAATCCTGGGTTCCGACACTGAGAACCCTGAGGTGATGGAGGTGATCCTCGTCGCTGCCAAGAAAGATATCATCAATGATTATGTCTCCGTCATCATGGAGGCTGGATTAAATCCAGTGATTATTGATGTCGATGCCTTCGCTCTCGAAAACATGCTCGCCATCAATTATGACCTTGAAGGAGGGGAAACGATCGCCATTGCGAACGTTGGAGCAAGCATTACCAGCATCAATATCGTGAAAAACAATGTCTCTGCGTTTACCCGGGACATCTTTAAAGGAGGAAATCAATTGACGGAGGAGATTCAGAGACAACTCCATGTCGATTTTGATGAGGCAGAAAGGATCAAAGTAGGCAGTAAAATGGATGTAGCCTCCCAGCCCGTCATTCAAAAGGTGTTAAAGGAGGCCTCCGAATCCTTAGCCATTGAGATTGGGAATTCTCTCGATTTTTTTCAATCGGCAACCACCTATGAAAAGATCAGCAAACTCTATCTCAGTGGAGGAGGTTCCAAGATTAAAGATTTCGAAATCCTCCAGCAGCAGCACATTGGCATTCCCGTCGAGATGATCAACCCCTTTAAACAAATCGAATTCAACGAGAAAAATTTTGACCTGGAGTATATGCGAGAAATTGGACCTGCCATGGCCGTTGGGGTAGGTCTTGCTTCCAGAAAGGTAGGGGATCGATGATCAGGATTAATCTGCTTCTGGCAAGAAAAGAGAAGAAAAAGACCGGCATCCGAAGGGAATTCGTCGTCCTCTTTGCCTCCTTGGTCCTCTTATTTTTGATCCTGGGATTCTATCACTGGAAAATCTATCAGGAAAAAGGAGAGGCCTTGGCCCGGATCACAAAGGCCAAAAGTGAGATCGCTCACTACAAATCGTTGACCACGGAGGTGACCAAGGCCAAGGAAGCCCAAAAAAACCTCCAGGATAAACTCAATGTGATCAACACCCTTCGGAAAGAGAAATCGAGCCCTGCCCGGGTGTTAGACGAATTGAGTGTCCAGAAGCCGGAAAAGATTCAACTGGAGTCCCTTAAGAAAGAGGGAGCGAAACTCGGGATCGAGGGCTTCGCTTTGGATGATGAGACCGTGGCGAACTTCATGACGAACCTCCGGAGATCGAAGCTCTTTAAGAATGTGGATCTCATTGTGAGCGAACAGAGCGAACAGAATCGAATTAAATTGAAGAAATTTACACTCTCGTGTGAGATCAGCCTGATGTGAGAATGAGGGAAGACTCATGGCCATGACAATGGATTCGATCTTAAAACTTTCGAATGGGAAAAAGATCCTGATTTTGGCGGTGATCCTTTGTGCTCTGGGAGGGCTTTATCTGAAAACCTCAATCCTCCCTGAGCGAGAAGAGCTTTCCGATTTGCAGGGTCAACTGGACAAGCTCATGAAGGAATTGACTGAAAGCAGGGCCATCACGAGGGACCTTGAAGCCTATAAAGGACAGGTGAAGAAATTGGAAGAGGAGCTTTCCAATGTACTGAAGCAACTCCCGAATGAAAAAGAGATCCCGGAAATCTTGAAGAATATCTCCAGTCTCGGAAGGGAATCGCAGCTCGAATTTGTCCTGTTTCGGCCAAAACCCGAGGAACCTCAACAATTTTATGCGAAAGTCCCCATCGAGTTGACGATGGTGGGAAGCTACCATCATACGGGCCTTTTTTTCGATAAGGTCAGTAAACTTTCAAGAATTATTAACGTCGTTGATTTTAGCATGGCCAGAGCCAAAGAGACCTCTCGGGGAAGGGAGGCGGCAGAAGAGGTACTGGTGAGGACCTCCTGCATGATCCAGACCTACCGATTCGTTGAAAAGAGAGGGGAGGAAAAGAAAAGTGAAAAGAAGACCGTCTCAAAGGGAGAGGCAGAAGAACTTCTCCTTCCCAAGGCTAACAAGTAGACTCCTTCGTGTTTCCTTCCTGGGTCTCTTTCTGTTGGTGAGTTGCGGAGAAGGAATGGCCCCGGTCTCCGTTCCGAAAAAAGGGGCAAGCCTTGCCGTTGAAAAGAAGAGGCTTGAGCCTGCAAAGATGGAAGAAAAGAAAGAGGTGGAAAAAGAGGAGGCGTACACTTACAACCCCTCTGGCAAACCGGATCCCTTTAAACCGTTCCTTCAGTTAACGCCGCTTCGAGAGGTCTCACGATCCGCCCCATTGACACCCCTCCAGAAGTATGAAATCAGTCAACTGAAACTCGTGGCTATTCTCTCCACACCCGAAGGGAATACCGGACTGGTGGAAGATGCCACGGGGAAAGGGTATTTTATCAGAAAGGGAACCTGGATTGGAAAGAATGATGGAAAGGTAACGAAAATTCTGAAGGACCGCTTGATTATCGAGGAGGTCTTTCGGGATGTCTCGGGACAAAAAAAAGTAAATGAAATTTCACTCTCACTTCAAAAGGGTGAGGAGGGGGGAGAAAAATGAAATCATTTCGACTCTTCAAATGGGTTTTCTTGCACATTTTCTTGATTTCCATCCTGGCTTGTGCAACGGACCATAGCGGATTGCAGGCACCCCAATCGAATATCTCTCCTAAAGTCGGTCCAGCCTCAGTCCTCCAGAACCTCTCGTATTCGGAGGAGGGAGGTTACACCCGCATTCGGCTGGAAGGATCTGAACCCATTGCTCCTCCAGTCTATCAACTTCTCCCTGACCCTTCGCGGTTGGTCATTGATCTTCCCAATATCGATTTGAAGAAGGTAAAGGAACCGATCAAAATCGAAAACGGAACGATCGGTGAGGTTTGGGTCACGCAGTATGACGACAAAGGAAGGATTGAAATCCATTTGACTCAAATAACCCATTACAACATCTCAAGAGAAGGTCGGGTTCTCACCATCGATATCGAACCAGTGAAGAAGGTGGCGGAAGGGAAAGAGACGAGTCTGGAAAAAGTGCCGGCTCAAGAAAAAGAGACCGAAGTGACTCCCGCGGAGGTGAAGAAGGAGCCCCCACCTTCTACAGCATCCACAGAGGCCTCTTCGCCTGCTGAGCCAGTGAGAAAGGAGGCGAAAGCCCGAGAGATCTTGGATATCACCTTCGAGAAGAAAGAGGATTTTGTAAGTTTCAACATCCGGGCGGATGGAAAGCTCGAAAAATACGATTCCGTTAAACTGGATTCACCCCCACGATTGGTTCTCGACATCTGGGACGTGAACATTAAGTCTCCCAAGAAAAGTATCAAAATCCCGAACCCTTACATCAAGGAGATTCGAATCGGACAGTACCAGAACAAACTCCGGCTGGTGTTTGATAGTCTGAAATCGCAGATGCCTCCCTACCAGATCAACCGTCTCGAAGATCAGCTGGTGATTTTCCTGGGCAATGTTCCCCAGTCCTCTGGATCTCAGGTCACCCTCCCAGGGAAAGCCGACCAGGGAGGGGGATCGGCCGAGGGAAGGGAAGGGGCAGGGAATCCCCCAAAATCCCAGGAAAAAACGGTTTCAACATCCAGCGGCACTGCCAAAACATACAAGGCCCCCACGTTGACGGGAATCGATTTCAAACAGATGGAGGATAAATCGAGAATTGTGCTTACTGTAACCGAGGAGCCCCAAGTTGAATCCTCTCTGATCTCAAAGAAAATCCTGGCCGTCGATTTAAAGAATGTGACTGTGCCCAAACATCTCCAAAGAATGCTGGATACCAGTGAATTTAAAAGCGCCGTTGAATCGATTCAACTTCAAAATATCAAAAAGGGGAAGTCCAACGATGTGAGGGTGTTGGTCAAGCTGAGAGAAGAGGTGCCCTATGAGACCACCCAGGAGGGGAAAAGCCTCTTTATCGATATTGAAAACCCCACAGGGTCCGAAGTCAAAGGGAGAGTGGCATCCACCGCACTCAAAGACGAAGGTCCTCCCCAACAGATGAAGAAGGAAGAAGTAAAGAAAGAAGAAATGAAGAAGGAGGAAGTAAAACAAGAAGAGGAAAGGTCACCCAGGGAATTGAAAAAGCTGGCCAGAGAAGCTTCCGCAATGGAGGGGAAAAAGGAACCTCAACCGTCTCTCGAAAAGAAGACAGAAGATAAAATGATTGCCGAGGAAGAAGTCTCTCAAGGGAAGGGTTACAGGGGCAGGAAAATATCCCTTGACTTCAAGGACGCGGACATCAAAAATATTCTCCGTCTGATTGCAGAGGTGAGTAATCTCAATATCATTGC